>Ga0156809_1051_pt1 | contig 39326 bp, 30 predicted proteins | sample RifOxyD2_FD_112110 | JGI IMG/M metagenome (GOLD analysis project Ga0156809, IMG submission 112110) | Elusimicrobia bacterium RIFOXYD2_FULL_34_15
CCGGTACAGTTTGGATGGACGATGCCAGCTTAAGTGAAGTTAATACTAATATTGTTAGTACACAAAATACAATTCCCGGAAATTTCTTTGGTATGCATATTTGTCATTGGGATGATTATAATTATAAAGTTTGGCCGGAATTTTTACAGTTTAAAACTATGCGGTTATGGGACACGCGGACTGACTGGAGAGATGTTGAACCGACAAATAATAATTGGAATTGGAGCCGGCTTGATTTAGTTGTAAGTACAGCTGTAAAATTTAATTGTGATCTAATCTATAATTTTGGCAGGACACCTACTTGGGCAGCAAGTGATTGGAAACTTCCGCCGGCAAATATTGCAGACTGGCGTAATTATGTTAATACAATTGCCACCCGATATAAAGGAAAAATAAAATATTGGGAAATATGGAATGAAGTTAATACCGGTGGTTTCTATACGGGCACCGTTGAACAAATGGTTGAAATGACAAGAGTTGCATATGAAGAATTAAAAGCTGTAGATTCTACTAACATAATTCTTTCTCCGAATATAACAAGGGTGTATGGAATTGAGTGGCTGGATAAATTTCTTAATGCAGGCGGCGGACAGTATGTAGATGCTATTGCTTTTCATTTATATGATGATAATCTATATAGGCCAGAATTAGATAAGCCATTGGTGGCATCCATAAAGAACCTTATGGAAAATTACGGTATAAGTAATAAACCGCTTTGGAATACTGAAGGTGCGAACGGCACATCGCTTACTACTGATGATTCTGCGGGTTCTGTTGCAAGAATGTATATTCTGCAATGGGCATGGGGAATAAATAATTTTTGTTGGTATGGCTGGGATCTTGATGTAGGTAATCCGTTAAGTCAGCCAGGTTATATTCAACCAACAGCCGCAGGTACTGCGTATCCCGAAGTTGTAAAATGGTTACGTGGAAATCAGATGATGAATATCAACAAGGATACTAACGGAACATGGATTGTTAATATAAAAAATGCAGACTTATCTTTATCATATATTGTCTGGAATCAAAATGGAGCAAGGTCATTTACCATACCCGGGAATTGGTCAGTTCAGACCAAGAAGGATCTGGCAGGTCTTTCAGTATCTGCTACACCTGGATCTTCGATATCTATCGGGGTTTCGCCGGTTTTACTCGGAGCTGCTGCTCAAGACACAGTATCGCCTGCCCAGATAAATACTTTAAATCAAAACTCTATAACTCAGAACTCTATAACTCTTAATTGGACAGCAGTAGGCGATGATGGAACAACCGGAGTAGCTCAGACATATGACATAAGACTTCAGACTTATGCGATAACAGCAAGTAATTGGAATAACGCTACACAATGCACAGGTGAACCCGCACCACAGACATCAGGTACAAACCAAACATACACAGTAAATGGACTTACAGCAGATACAACATATTATTTTGCGATGAAAGTAGCTGATGAAACACCTAATTGGTCCGGTATAAGTAACATAGTTATTGGTAAAACTCTGGCAGGAACACCACCGATAGCTAAATGGCATCTTGACGAAGGAACCGGAACAACAACAGTGGACGCATCAGGGAATAATAATACAGGAACATTAATTAATGGCCCTGTTTGGGTAAATGGTAAATCAAATAAGGCAGTAAAATTTGACGGAATAAGCGATTATATATCGGTAGCTAGTTCAACAAGTTTAGATATGGGTACCCAGGATTTTACAATAACAGCATGGGCTGACTTTGATGAATTAACAACTGCAAGACATGCGATTGTAGGGAAAATTACCGGAGATCCGACAAATAGTCCTGCGATGAGATATGGATATGTGTTAGCTGTCCTTAATAACCATCTTTTGCGGTTTTCAGTAACAGGCGGTGTAAATATTTTTAGATTTGCGAACTATACACTAACCGGAGCAAACCTTACCGGATGGCATTTAGTAACAGGTGTGTGGAATGCCGCAACAAATACGGCAAAGTTATATTTAGACGGATTAGAGGTAGCATCAAATTCATTAGTTTCTGGAACAGTTGGCAATATTGATAACACAAATAAGCTAACTATTGGTCTTGCTGCCGGCTCAGGATATTACAAAGGCATTATTGATGAAGTCAGTATTTGGAACCGTGTATTGAACACAACTGAAATTTTATCCCTTTATCAGAACGTTCCGGTATCGCCGGATTTGACAGCACCACAAGCAATAAACAATTTGAATTTAACTAACTTATCATCGAACACAGTTACTCTAGGCTGGACGGCGACAGGTGATGACGGAACAACAGGAACAGCGACAAGTTATGACATACGTTATGCAACATATAATATAACATCAAATAGTTGGGGCAATATAACACAATGCAGCAATGAACCGACTCCAAAATCAAACGGCAATTTGGAAACATTTATAGTAGTAAATCTGCAAGCTGATACGACATATTATTTTGCAATAAAAGCGGTAGACGAATATAATAATATGTCCACATTATCCAATGTAGCAAGTGGTAAAACTGTAACTATAGTAGGAGCAGACACAACGGCTCCATCAACAATAAATACATTAACTACAAACATTCCGGCTACTAACTCTATAACTCTAAACTGGACTTCCGTAGGCGATGACGGTACAACAGGCACAGCAAGTATTTATGATATACGTTATGCTACATACAGCTTAACCATTGGCAATTGGAATGGTGCAATTCTAGCGACAGGAGAACCAACACCAAGTGTCGCAGGAAGCAGTGAATTTTTTGTAATTAGTAATTTAACTACAAATACAACATATTATTTTGGAATCAAATCAGGTGATGAAATACCTAACTGGTCAGGAATATCTAATATAGCAATCGGTAGGACATTATCAGACACAACCGCACCGTCACAAATTACGAGTTTAGTGACGAGCAATTTTACTACAACCAGCATAACATTAAGATGGACATCGGTAGGTGACGATGGCACAACCGGAGCCGCAATTATTTATGATATCCGATATTCTACATACAACATTAGTGCTTTGAATTGGAATACGGTAACACAAGTTAATGAAGGATTTAGTCCACAGGGCTCAGGACGCAACGAGTCATATACTGTAACCGGTTTAATTAGCAATGCAACATATTATTTTGGCATCAAGACACGAGATGAAATCCCGAACTGGTCAGTATTATCCAATGTAGCGCAAGGAAAGACTTTAGCACCTACGGGCGACATAACATTACCCTCACAAATAAATACACTAACAACAGATAATCCAACTCTTAACTCCGTAACTCTCAATTGGACATCAGTCGGTGATGACGGTACGATAGGAACAGCAAGTATTTATGATATACGTTTTGCTACATACAATATAACCAGTAGCAATTGGAACAGTGCAATTTCAGCAACAGGAGAACCAACACCAAATACGGCAGGAAGCAGCGAGTATTTGACAATTAGTAATTTGATAACGGATACAACATATTATTTTGGAATCAAATCAGGTGATGAAATACCGAACTGGGCTGGAATATCTAATATAGCAATCGGTAGGACATTATCAGACACAACCGCACCGTCACAGATTACGAGTTTAGCGACGAGCAATTTTGCTACAACCAGTATAACATTAAGATGGACCTCAGTTGGTGAGGATGCAACAATCGGAACTGCAACAACTTATGATATAAGATATCAAACGTATACAATAACAGCCGATAATTTTATAAACGCAATCCAAGTAAATGGAGAACCAATACCGGCTATATACGGTACAAATGAAAGTTTTACTGTAACCGGTTTAACAAGTAATACAACTTATTACTTTGCAATGAAAGTTGGTGATGAAATTCCTAACTGGTCAGCACTATCCAACATTGCCATTGGTAAAACTATAATGGTAGTGGTGCCGGACACAACTTCGCCGAATGCGATAACAAACTTATCAGTTATAACAACATCAACTAACACAATAACCGTAACCTGGACAGCACCCGGTGATGACGGCACAATAGGAATTGCATCGGAATATGACATACGGTATTATACAGATATTATAAACAGCGGTAATTGGGACAATGCAACACAATTAAACGAAGGATTTAGTCCTCAGAATTCAGGAAATATGGAAATATATACAATTACAGGTTTAACAGCAGGCACAACATATTACATAGCGATAAAAACGAAAGACGAATCATTCAACGAATCAGAGATATCCAATGTAGCGAGCGGAAAAACACAACTGATACAGAGTGGTACAAAACCTAACACAGTAAGTTATCTGACATCAACACCGCAAAACAACAACAGCATACAGTTAAACTGGTTAGAATCAACTAGTGAAAACATAATGTGTTATAATATATACACAGCGGCTGGAAATGACGATATGAATTATGCAGTACCAAGTTATGTAGTAAGCAGCACAGAAACATCAATAACAATAAATAATTTAACAAACAATCAGGAATATAAATTTGTAGTAAGGGCAGTAAATAAAGACGGGAACGAAGATATCAACACCAATATAATATCAGAAACTGCGGTAACAAGCATTGCAGATACAATACAAACAAAATTAACTTCACTTGTAAATGGTGTAAAAATAAGTGGAAAGAACATACTATTAGTAGCAGACACAAATATAAGCGGCGAGGCATCAAGTATTTTATACGAATACAGAAAAGTAGGTGACACAGATTGGATAACTATACAGCCGGTACAAAGCAATACAGGCACAAGCAGTCCATCTTATATTCAATGGGATATAAGCAGCATGGAAGACAAACAACAATACAACTTGAGGACAGTGACAACAAACAAAGACGGTTTAAGCAGTATAAACGGAAGTTACATCACTGTAACTGTAGACAATGAAGATCCTGATATTAAAGAAGGCATCAACTACAAATACGAAAGGATAGACAACCGTAAACTAAATACGATAAATATACTTGATACATATACAAATCTACTTAGCCAAGTAAAGATATCTACCGGTGTACTAACAAATGGTACAACCGATAAATTATTAATAACTATAAATCCTCAAGATGCTCCATTAGTAAGTAAGAACCTGCTACAGATAGGATCAATTTATAAAATAGAAATGTATAGTGGTCAGCATGAATTTACGGATGACTTAGAAATAATACTCCCATACAAAGACACAAACAATGATAACCGGATACCTTCCGGTGACACTTTTAGCATAGCTGATGCCGGTGGTTATAACACAGATATATCGGTAACAAAATTGATAGTTTGCACATTTAACAACATAACCGGCAAATGGGAGAAAGTAACAACAACCACAATAGATAGAATAAACAAAGTTTTAACCGTCAAAACCAAACATCTGTCATATTATGGGATATTTGCCGTAATACAAAATGATTTAATGACTGCACATGTATATCCAAATCCGTTTAAGCCAAGTTTAGGACATACAAAAATATACTTTTCAAATCTGACCAGTCATACAAATGTAAAGATTTTCAACACAACAGGAGAGCTGGTATATGAGGAAGAAAAAGACACGCCTACCGGAGAGTTAAACTGGGATGTAAAAAATTTAAATGACAAGGAAATAGCCAGCGGCGTATACATATATATGATAACAAATAACAATGGCCAAACCAAAAAGGGGAAACTAGCAATTATTAGATAGAGGTTAGGAAAATCTAACTGCTAATCCCTGCCCCCTAATCTCTGACCTCTAACCTCTGATTTTATATATTATGTCCAAAGAAAGCAGTTTAGATGCATCCTTTAAAGACGGCATATTTGCTTCACTGATGTTGGGTTTTTCCACCAATTATATCACGCCTTTTGCAATGCTGCTAGGTGCAAACAATTTTTACGTAGGTCTGCTCAATTCTATACCCCAGATTTTCGGTTCTGCAATCCAATTAAAATCAACCGAGATTGTAAATACTATAAAAAGCCGGGTTAAAGCTATTACTTTGACTGTTTTTTTGCAGGCATCTACTTTGATAATGGCATGTTTAATATTTTTACTGCCCAAGGAATTGCATGTAGGAATATTTATATTTTTAATAGTACTAAATGCTGTTTTTGGTTCTATGGCAGCACCTGCATGGCTAAGTTTAATAAGTGATACTGCAGATAAAAACAAATACGGGGAATATTTTGCATGGCGCGGTAAAGTATTTGGTTTTATAGTATTGATCAGTAATTTCGTAGCCGGATTTTTGTTATTTATAATTCCAAATAAAATTATTGGTTTTGTAATTTTGTTTTTGTTGGCGGGTGTATGCAGAATTATTTCGGGAATATTTTTAGGTAAAATGGATGATATTCCTGTAGAAAAGTCGGGAAAAGCAGATTTTTCATACTTTCAGTTTATTAAAAGAATTTCTGAAAGCAATTTTACAAAATTTGTTTTATTTGTTTCACTTATGAATTTCGCAACATATCTATCTGCACCTTTTTTTGCGGTATATATGCTTAATGATCTCAAATTCAAATATTCTACATATACAATAATAAAATCCGCGAGTGCATTATCTGCCTTGATTTCTCTGCCTTTTTGGGGCAGGCTTGCAGATAAATATGGTAATGTAAAAGTAATTAAATCTTCTGCACTGCTGCTGCCGCTTGTACCAATCCTATGGATTTTTTCTAAAAATCCGGTTTATCTTATAATTGTAGATTCATTTGGCGGTTATGCATGGGCGGGATTTAACCTTGCTGTTGTCAATTTTATCTTTGATTCTTCATCCTGCGAAGTTAGGACTCGTTGTGCGTCATATTTCAATTTTACAAATGGAACTTGTATTTTTCTTGGAGCAATTATCGGCGGCTATTTAGCAACGCATATGCCCGCTTTAATATTTAGTTCTATTTTACTTACACTTTTTTTTGTTTCTGGAGCTGCGAGATTTTTAGTTAACATATTTATGCTTGGCAAATTTCACGAAGTTAGAAATGCGGAAGCAATCGGGGATTTGAAAATATTTAATATGATTTTGGGTATTGCTCCGGTACTTAATTTAGGTGAGGAAATTTATAACAGAAAAAATAAGCAGAATTAAATTCTTGCCCCGTTAGAAAATGAAGTTTTGTAATAAATTTAAAATATTATATAGTTAAGAAATAATATTTGCAACATTTTCGTACGGGGTTTACCGTTTCAAAAACCAACCTCCAAAAATAAAAAATAAAAAAAATAAAAAAATACTTGACAAACTACATGTAGTATGTTAAACTTAAAACAATAGAACATATTGTAGTGTGTGGCTGTTATTTAGTGTAATAAATTTTACAAGATACAACATGTAGTATTTGAAGGTACATATGAAATGTCCTTTTTGCGGGCGGAACGATTGCGATGTTAGTGATACTCGCCATATAGAAGAAAGTTCAATAATAAAAAGAAGAAGAGAGTGCATCCATTGTAAAAAAAGATTTACCACGTACGAAAGAGTAGAAATCCCTCCACTTACAGTAATAAAAAGCGACGGTAAAAGAGATCCTTTTAACGTTGAAAAATTGAAAAGAGGCATCAGAATGGCCTGTGTTAAAAGGCCGATACCTGAAGATATAATAGAAAAAATAATTAGTGAAATAGAAATGGAATTACAGGATTTTATTATGGAAGTTCCATCAAAAACAATAGGCGAAATGGTTTTGAAAAGTTTAAAAAAAATAGATGAAGTTGCATATGTGAGATTTGCTTCGATTTACAGGAAATTTGACAGTGTTGATACTTTTTTAAAAGAGTTGGAAAAATTAAAAAGAAAAAATAAAGTTTAATAATATTGATTTTAGTGTCCGCCACTAAGGCTATGGCGAGACCTTCGGGCCACCACTGAAACGTTGGCGAGCCCTTCGGGAGGATATTGTGGAAAAAGAAGTTTGTGAAGATGGCAGTTGTTCGTTGTCACAGGAAAAAATGGATTTTATTAAATCCGGCGAAGTACTTAAAACTAAAAAACAGCCGGAAATTAGCATGGGAATAAAAATAAAAATATTTAGCAAAAAAGAATGTGATATCTGTAAAACAACCATAGGAAAACTCAACAGTGTTTTGTCACAATTTTCCAACAAACCGGCAATAATTCATTATGATTTTGATACACTTGACGGTTTAACGGAAGCTGCTGTAAGCAGCGCGTTTGATGTGCCGACAGTTTTAGTTGAAAAAAACGGCGTTGAAATTAAACGGTGGGGTGGAAGCACACTGGGATCAATGGATAAGGAAATAGAAAATGTTTGTAGCTGATTATCTTGAAACATCTCTTTTAGATTGGGAAGGAAAAATATCCTGTGTTTTGTTTTTGTCTGGATGTAATTTCCGCTGTCCGTGGTGTCAAAATAAGGAACTTGCTTTGGGTAAAGCGGAAAATAAAATTTCGGTTACCGATATAATTAACAAGTTTAAAAATAAAAAGAGCTGGATCGATGGTTTTGTGATTACCGGTGGAGAACCCACGATAAATGCTGGTTTAAAAAATATAATTTCTGAAATCAAAAATAACGGATTTTCTGTAAAAATTGATACAAACGGTTCAAGGCCGGATGTTATAAAAGATATTGTTTCATCCGGGATGGTAGATTTTATTTCAATGGATATAAAAACATCGCTTGATAAAACCAAATATGATATTGCGTGCGGGGTAAGTGTGGATTTAAGTGCTATTAATAAGACAGTAGATATTTTATTAAATATAAATCCTTATGTCGGTGTTTCTTTTAGGACGACAGTAGTTCCCGGTATAACGGATGTTGAAGATGTAAAAGAAATAATAAAAAAAATAAAAAATAAAAAATACTCCATACAAAAATTTATTCCGCGTAATACGCTTGATGAAAAATATTCCGGTATAGAACCTTATACTGAAGCAGAAATAAAAGAAATGAAAGAGTTTGAGGGTAAAGAAAATATCAATAGGTTGGTAACGCTTTAGTTAAGAGTAGCAAGCCCCGTTAAAAAATGGAGTTTTGTAATATATTCAAAATATGAAATAGTTAAAGATAATATTAGCAACATTTTTGAACGGGGTAAATGGTTTAAAGCCAGGGAGATGTTTTATGAAAAGTTGGTTCAGTTATGTTAAGAAGGAAGATGGCAGGCTTGAGGCGTTTGACGAGAGTAAAATAATTACGTCTATCACTAGGTCAAGCCGGGAAGGGGGCAGTGAAAATAAGGAAACGGTAAATAAAGTTATACGCGATATTCTAAAAATATTGCGGGGTAGTTATCTCCCCGGAGAAACAATCATAACACAGGCAATAAGCGATGCAGTTGAGAAAGCTCTTATAGACGGCAGATTCGATTTGACGTTTCACTCATATCAGAGAAGACGCATAGAAAAAAGCGAAATCCGTAAAAGGTTAAAAGTAGCAAAAAGAAAAGAAAAAGCAGATTCGACGGATCTCTCACTGCTTGTTCAGGCGGAAGTGGAAGAAGAGACATCTTTCTGGGATAAGACCAAAATAGCGGACGCATTGGTAAAAGAAGCAAAAATTTCTCACGCAGATGCAAGACAGATTGCAGGTAATGTAGAAAAAAGAGTTATTTCTTCCGGTGTAAATAAAATAACAACATCGCTTTTAAGGGAACTTGTAGACAACGAACTTCTGGCTTTAGGTTATTCTTCAAAAATAAAGAAACAGGCATCTATTGGTATTCCGACATATAATCTTGAAGAAATAATATTTTCAAAAGGAAAAGAAAACTCAAATATTGCTGAACATAATCCGGAAGCAATCAACCTTGCAATTGCAGAAATTACTTTAAAACAATACGCACTAAATAATATTTTTTCAAGGGATGTCGCAGATGCTCATTTAGAAGGACGCATTCATATACACGATTTAGGATATCCTACCAGAGTTTACTGCTCGAGCCATTCTCTTGAGTATATAAAGAAATACGGATTACAATTGGAAAATCTCGAAATTATATCTTCGCCTGCGAAACACGCAAGAACGCTTACTGGCCATCTTAACACTTTTCTTGCTTCTATGCAGGCATATTATGCTGGAGCGCTGGGTGTCGGGTATTTGAATATTTTCTATGCACCTTATTTGGTAGATTCTACATATGAAGAGATGATTCAGGAAGCCCAGTATTTGATTTTTTCGCTTTCACAATCGGCTTTTTCAAGAGGCGGACAGGTTTTGTTTTTAGATGCAAATATTCATACTGGAATACCGGCGTATTTGAAAAATGTTCCTGCAATAGGGCCTGGCGGTAAATATACAGGAAGAACATACGCTGATTACGAAAAACAGGCACAGATGTTTGCGATGGCCCTTCTCGATGTATGGAGAAAAGGCGATAAATATGGACATGTCTTTGCTTTCCCGAAATGTGATTTACATATAAATGAAGAAACATTTTCTGATCCCAAACAGAGAGAGATTTTGGACTATGCGTGCCTGGTAGCTTCTGAAAATGGAACACCGTATTTCATTTTTGATAGGGATGCGGTTACTCTTTCCGCGTGCTGCCGTTTAAGAACAAAGATAACGGATAATTACATGATAGAACATCCGGAGTCAATGCGCTTCTGCGGTTTCCAGAATGTTACAATAAATCTTCCTCAGGCTGCCTATAGGGCAGGCAGGGGAAATGTAGATAAATTGCTGGAAGAAATAGCGTTTGATATGGATTTATGCATAAAAGCACATCTTCAGAAAAAAAGTTTTGTAAAAAAACTTATGTCTGATAAAAATATGCCGCTTTATCAATTGGGGAGACCGGCATTAGATGAGAGGCCGTATGTTGATCTTGAAAATTCAACATATATAATGGGTATGTTAGGACTTAATGAATGTGTCCAGCACCTGACGGGTAGGCAGCTCCACGAGAACGACGAAGTATTCAAGTTAGGATTAAAGATAATATCTTACATGTATCTAAGAACAAAGGAATATGAAAAGAAATATAATCTGAAATTCGCACTTGAGGAAAGTCCCGCAGAATCAGCGGCAAGAAGAATGGCAAAAGTGGACTTGCAAAGATTTCCGCAGGCAAAGGAAGTTATAAAAGGCGATATAAATAAGGATGAATATTATTATACGAATAGCATTCATTTCGCAGCTAATGCTCCGGTAGGATTGATTGACAGGATAGTTAAACAGAGTCAGTATCATTCTCTTATAGAAAGCGGTGCAATAGTACATGCATTTATTGGCGAAGAAAGACCGCAGCCGTCTTCAATTCTAAATCTTATTGAGAAAACCTGGAGAAATACAAAGTGTGCACAGATAACAATTTCTCCGGAGTTTACGGTCTGCAACGACTGCCATAGGATGGTTCGTGGAATAAAAGATGACTGCTCAAGATGCGGTTCCGACAGCGTTTATGGCATAACGAGAATTGTCGGTTATTATTCAAGAATATCCAATTGGAATAAATCCAAAAAAGGTGAGTTGAAAGACCGACATAAAGGTGAATATTTAGTGGAGGACAAAAATGCAGGTGAGAGTACTGAAATTAAAGAAAGAAATAAAACTTCCGCAGTATCAGCATAACGGTGATTCTTGTGTTGATTTAATAAATGCCGGTGAAGATGTTTTAATTAAGCCGTTTTCAAGACAGCTTATACCCACCGGTTTGAAAGTTTCTATTCCTGAAGGTTACGAACTTCAGGTAAGGCCAAGAAGCGGATTAGCAATAAAAAAAGGTATTACAGTACTTAATACACCCGGCACGATTGATTCAGGTTACCGCGGGGAAATCTGTGCCATTATGTATAATAGCTCAAATGAAACTGTAGAAATAAAAAGCGGAGAAAGGATAGCACAAATGGCACTTTGTAAGGTAGAAAAGATAAATTGGGAAGAAGTAGAAGATTTAGATCAAACAGTAAGAAGTGAAGGTGGATTTGGTTCTACAGGTACACATAGCTAAAAAGAAGTCAAAAATGGGTTTGCTTGCCCGGTTGTTTCAGTACAGGGCCTGCCGTATCGGTGGATAATTCTGTACCGTTAAAATCAAAAATTAAATTAATAAAGTTATAGGAGGAAAATATGCCGTTTTTTATTGGGAGGGACAGGGAGGCGAGGAGAGCTTACGGTTTTGATGAAATCGCGCTTGTTCCTTCTACGAAGACAATTGATATTGATGATGTGGATGTTACAACAAAATTAGGAAATCTAGAATTAAAAGTACCAATTTTAGCATCTGCAATGGATGGAGTTGTTGATGTAAATTTTGCAATAGCTTTGGGGAAACTTGGCGGTCTTGCAGTGTTAAACCTGGATGGTGTTCAGACTAGATACGAAAATCCTGAAGAAGCAATTGAAAAAATAAGGGAAGCCTGCAAAACTAAAGACAGAAAATCCACTGAAATTATTCAGAAAGTTTATGAGGAACCGGTAAAAGAAAAATTAATCTCAAAGAGAATTTCCGAAATTAAAAAAGGCGGTGTTTTAGCTGCAGTTTCGACAATTCCAAAAGATGCAGAAAAATATTCAAAGTTAGCACAGGAAGCCGGCTGTGATCTTTTTGTCATTCAATCAACCGTTACTTCAGTAAATTTCATATCAAGCAGGCAGGAAAAAGTTGACTTAAAGAAAATCTGCAGCTCGCTGAAAATTCCGGTAATTATAGGCAATACCGTTACATATGCTGCAACACTTGATTTAATGGAAACCGGATGTGCAGGAATACTTGTAGGAATCGGACCCGGCGCAGCATGTACTTCACGGGGTGTTTTGGGAATCGGAGTACCTCAGGTAACGGCGATTGTTGACTGTGCTTCTGCAAGAGATTTTTATCTTAAAAAAACAGGCCGCTATGTTTCTATATTAGCTGATGGCGGAATGGTAACCGGCGGTGATATATGTAAAGCATTTGCTTGCGGTTCAGATGCAGTTATGATAGGTTCCGGTTTTGCACGTTCGGAGGAATCTCCGGGCAAGGGCTATCATTGGGGAATGGCAACAAGCCACAAAAATCTTCCGAGAGGAACAGGCATTCATGTCGGATTGACCGGTAAACTCAAAGACATATTATTAGGACCCGCAAGAACTGATGACGGAACACAAAATTTAGTAGGTGCATTAAAGACAAGCATGGGTTCGCTTGGCGTAAAAAATATTAAAGAGATGCAATTGGTTGAAATAGTCATCGCACCCGAAATAAAGCACGAAGGAAAAATAATGCAGAAGATGCAGGGTGTAGGAATGGGCAAATAACTACAGTACACCCGCCACTTCCGCCACTGAAACTTTGGCGGACAAGAAACCGTAGGCGGGCAGGCAGGATACAGGATACAGCACATAGCAGACAAGTAGTTCATAGAACTAATACCACAATTTTTCCGCCATTGGTGCTTAGGCGGAACTTGCCTGACGGCAGTCAGGTCCGCCAGCGACTTAGTGGCGGATAATTTTGATCCCGTAAAAACGGGACAAGTTTTTTAATTTTTAATTGGAGTTATAATGATAATAATTCTTGATTTTGGGTCACAATATACGCATTTAATAGCGAGAAGAATTCGTGAAATGAATGTTTTTTCCGAAGTCCTTCCTTATAATGCTGAAATAGCAGAAATACTTAAAAAAGAACCTTCCGGAATAATATTGTCAGGCGGGCCTGCCTCAGTAATTTCAAAAGGTTCACCTGCATGTGACGATTATATTTTTAAACTTGGAATTCCTATTTTAGGCGTTTGCTACGGGATGCAGCTTATTGCAAAGATATTTGGAGGCGAGGTTATAAAAGGCAGCTTACGTGAATACGGAAAATCAAAATTGTTTGTTGATAAAAAAGATATATTTTTTGACAAAACTCCAAAGAGTTTTAATGTGTGGATGAGCCATTCCGACAGGATTAAAACACTTCCGAAGGGATTCACAAAAATAGCGCATTCGGAAAATATAGGTTGTGCGGCATTTGCAAATACCGAAAATAAGATTTACGGTGTTCAGTTCCATCCGGAAGTTGTTCATACTGAATTCGGTAAAAATCTGCTTAATAATTTTGTGCTTAAAATTTGCAAAGCAAAAAGAGACTGGAATTTAAAGTCGTTTGTAGATGAGCAAATTGCCGAGATAAGAAAAAAAGTCGGTAATTCAAACGTAATATGCGGAGTTTCAGGCGGAGTTGATTCCTCTATAGCTGCAGTAATATTAAATAAAGCGATAGGTAAGAAATTGGTTGCAATTTTTGTGGACAACGGTCTTTTAAGAAAAGAAGAAGGCGAAAGAGTAAAAACTGTTTTTCAAAAAGAATTCAAAATGAATATGCGGTTTATTGATGCCAAAGATGTTTTCTTAAAAGAACTTAAGGGCGTCGTTGATCCGGAAAAGAAAAGAAAAATTATAGGTAGAGTATTTATAGAAGTATTTGACAGGGAAGCAAAGAAAATAAAAAATGTAAAATTTTTAGCACAGGGAACACTTTACCCTGATGTTATTGAATCATTGCCGGTAAAGGGGCCTTCTTCAACAATAAAATCACATCATAATGTAGGCGGACTTCCCGAGAAAATGAAACTTTCTCTTATTGAACCCCTAAGATATCTTTTTAAAGATGAAGTAAGGATTATAGGTAGCAAATTAAATGTTCCGGACGAGCTTGTTAACAGACAGCCATTCCCGGGTCCGGGTCTTGCAATAAGGATTATGGGTGAAATAACTGAAGAAAGATTAAATATATTGAAAGAAGCGGACTGGATTTTAATCGATGAAATGAAAAAATCCGGTTATTATTATAAAGTATGGCAGTCATTTGCGATACTAATTCCTGTCAAAACAGTCGGAGTTATGGGCGATGAAAGAACTTATGAAAGTGTAATAGCCGTTAGAATAGTTGAGAGTTTGGACGGAATGACGGCCGACTTTACAAAAATGCCGTATGAATTACTTCAAAAAATATCTACAAGAATTGTGAACGAAGTAAAAGGCGTAAACAGGGTCGTGTACGATATAACATCAAAACCGCCTGCAACAATAGAGTGGGAATAAAATATGACATCCTATAAAGAGAAGGATGTCTGATTAAAAAGATTAGCAGAAGACAGATTACACAGATTTCTATTAAAGGATCAGATTCTAATCAGTGTAATCAATGTTAATAATCTGTGTAATCAGATATAATGTATATTATATCAGGGGAAAATAAATAATGAATAATGGAAACATACCGGTATTTTTAGTTGAGGGCGAAACGTTACCAGAAGTCTGGGAAAAAGCTGTATTGAAAGTGTGGAATGAGGGTGTTCAGATAAAAACGGAATATGATAAACCTGGCGATCCGCCAAGCAAAGATTGCACGATGGTAATGGTATGCCACAATCCGTTCAAGGAACCAAGAATACACAGATGTTTCCCGGCAGGGCTTGATACCCTTGAAGTGTACAGGCAGGAAGTGGTAGACGGTATACATGATAACTGGATTAATCCTGCCGAGCATAAATGGACATACACATATCACGAAAGAATTTTTTCGTATAAAATAGAAGGTAAAGTAATAAATCAGATAAATTATATAATTGACAAACTTTCAAAAACTTCGTATACACGCAGGGCACAAGCAATAACATGGAATGTGGGAAGTGACCCACAGACGTATGATGCACCTTGCCTTCAGAGAATATGGTTTAGAATGCTGGAAAATGAAAACAAAGAATTGGTCTTGAATATGAACACAAATTGGCGTTCGAGAGACGGTTATAAAGCGGCATTTATGAATATCTTTGCATTAACAGATTTGCAGAGAATAGTCGCGGAAAAGATTTCTAAAAATATAAATAAAAAAGTTTTACTTGGCAGATATACAGATATTGCCGATAGTTTCCATATATACGGAAGTTATTATAAAGAGTTTGAGTCATTTGTCAAAACGGTACAAAAGAGAAGTTTTGAAGAACGGACATGGGACAGTGAATATGCCGAACCGATTTTCGAAGAAGCCAGAGAAAAATTAAAACAGGAGAAAAAGTAATGACTGATATCAGTAAAGTTTATAGCGGTAAAGTCCGGGATGTATATGCAGTTGGCGATGATAAATTACTGATTGTTGCAACCGATAGAATTTCCTGTTTTGATTTTATCCTGCCGACATTAGTACCTGATAAAGGCAAGATTTTAACTAAAATCTCGGTTTTCTGGTTTAATTATTTAAAAGATATAGTAGAAAATCACCTTATATCGGCAGATATAAATGAAATATACAAGGTGATTCCCCGCAATATTGCAGAAGATTTAGACGGCCGTTCAATGCTTGTTAAAAAAGGAAAACGTGTAGATATTGAAGTAATAATCCGCGGTTATCTTTCCGGAAGCGCGTGGAAGGAATATCAAAAATCCAACAGTGTCTGCGGAATTAAATTACCAAAAGGACTTAAAGAATCAGAAAAACTTCCCGAAATTATTTTTACTCCTTCGACGAAAGCGCCGGACGGTGAACATGATATAAATATAACCGAGCAAGAAGCATCGAAAATTGCAGGAAAAGACGTGATAAAAATTATCAAGGAAAAAAGTGTAGCGATTTATAAAAAAGCATCCGAGTATGCATCAACAAAAGGTATCATAATCGCAGATACGAAATTTGAATATGGGATAGTAGACGGAAAAGTTATTTTAATTGATGAAATATTTACACCGGATTCTTCAAGATTCTGGGATAAAGAAAAATACGCGCCCGGTAAATCACAGGAAAATTTTGACAAGCAATTTGTCCGTGATTATCTGATTGCGATTAACTGGAATAAACAACCGCCGGTACCGGAACTCCCTAAGGACATAGTTGAAAAAACAAAGGCAAGATATCTTGAAGTTCAGAGGAGATTGTGTGAGTAATTACAAAATTTTAATTGAGCATAAAGATAATGCTTTAGACGCCGAATCTAAAGGAACTTTAAAGGATATTATAGATTTAGGTTTGAAAACGGTTAAATCAATTAAAGTTTCACAGATTTATGAAATTTCCGGAGATATTTCACTGCATGAAATTGAAGAAATTTCTAATGATTTGCTGGTTGACCCTATAACTCAGAAAATAACAATAAATTCTGATTCTAAAGAAAGCGGAATTGCAATTGAAGTGTATTATAAAAGCGGTGTTACCGATGCTGTGGCAGATACGGTGCATATTGGTATTAAGGATATGAATATTGATAAAGATGTAAAAGTTAGAACCGGTAAAAGATATTTTTTAAAAGGTAAACTGTCATCAACAAATGTAAAAAATATTGCTGAAAAAATATTATCGAATACGGTAGTACAGGAATATGTAATAAGACAGTAACGGGTAATGGGTAATGGGTAATGGGTAACGAGTAATGGTGGAAGTTTCCGCCACTGAAACTCTGGCGGAACTTGCCTGACGGCAGTCAGGTCCACCCTCGCCACTAATACTATGGCGGGCAAGAACGACTTAGTGGCGGAAAAATAAAAAGGTTAAAAATAACATGGAAATAAAGACAATTGATATATTGAGCGCAAGCGAAACTCAACTTCAGGAGATGAGTAAAAAATATCTTTTATCATTAAATCTTGAAGAAATGTTAGTTGTACAAAAATATTTCAAAGATTTAGGCAAAAATCCGACTGATGTTGAAATTGAAACTATAGCTCAGACATGGTCGGAACACTGCAAGCATAAAACACTTACAAGTTCTATTGATTTCAATTATACAAAGATTGGCGGCAAGCCGCAAAAAAAGCTTTATAAAAATCTTTTAAAAGATACAATATTTAAAATTACAAAAGAGTTAAATAAGAAATGGTGTATCTCAGTATTTCAAGACAACGCAGGAGTTATAGAGTTTGATGATAAGGATGCGGTTGCTTTTAAAGTGGAAACACATAATCATCCTTCTGCGATCGAACCATACGGCGGTGCAGGCACCGGTATCGGCGGAGTTATTAGAGATATTTTAGGTGTCGGGCTTGGTGCAAAACCTATAATGAATACCGACATTTTCTGTTTTGGACCCGATAATTACCCTCAGGAAAAGGTTCCGAAAGGTGTTTTGCATCCAAAGAGGGTTTTTAAAGGTGTAGTTTCAGGAGTCAGAGACTATGGCAACAGAATGGGAATTCCGACATCAAACGGCACGATATTATTTGATGAAGGCTATATACATAATCCGCTTGTATATTGCGGAACAGTCGGAATGTTACCAAAAGATAAAGCTTTTAAAAAAGTTTTACCCGGTGATATAATTTTAGCGGTTGGCGGTAAAACAGGCAGAGACGGTATTCACGGAGCAACGTTCTCTTCGCTTTCTCTTGACGAAAATGTATCATCCACCGTTGTTCAGATTGGTAATCCGATTGTAGAAAAAAAAGTTTTGGATACAATGCTGATTGCAAGAGATAAAAATTTATACAATGCGGTGACTGATTGCGGTGCAGGAGGTTTCTCTTCGGCAATCGGCGAACTTGCGATATTTTCAAACGGTGCAAAAGTGCATCTTGAAAAAGCTCCGCTTAAATATAAAGGGCTTCAACCTTGGGAGATATGGATTTCGGAAGCACAGGAAAGAATGGTATTTGCGGTACCGAAAAATAATTTAGAGGAAATTTTAAAAATATTTACTGATGAAGATGTGGAAGCCACTGTCTTGGGCGAATTTACGAATACCGGAAAACTTGAAGTTTTTTATGATAGCAAAATAGTATGTTCTTTGGATATGAAATTCCTGCATGATGGGATACCAAAACGTCATAAATCCGCAGTTTGGAATGAGAAAAAGTCTGCAGTCAAAAAAATAAAAAGTAAAAATCTCACTAATAGATTAAAAGAAATTTTATCATCGCTCAATGTTTGTTCCAAGGAATGGGTTATACGCCAATACGACCACGAAGTTCAGGCACAAACAGTTATAAAACCCCTGGTTGGAGTAAAAAATGACGGACCTTCAGATGCTGCTGTTTTGAAACCTTTACCGGATTCTGATAAAGGTATTGTGGTCTCAAACGGTGTAAATCTATATGGGAAAAAAGATGCATATTCAATGGCTGTATCCGCAATAGACGAAGCACTTAGAAATTTGGTTGCGGTAGGCGGTAATTTGAAAAAAACAGCACTTCTTGACAATTTTTGCTGGGGTGCCTTGGATACACCCGAGCAGTTAGGTGAAATTGTAATGACTTGCGAGGCATGTTATGATATGGGTAAAGTTTTTGAAACTCCTTTTATTTCAGGCAAAGATAGTTTAAATAATAAATATAAACTGGGCTCTAAAACGGTTTCAATACCCCCGACGTTGTTAATTTCGGCAATTTCAGTTATTGATGATATAAAAAAATGTATTACTATGGATTTAAAAAAATCCGGAAATCCTGTCTATATAGTCGGGTTAACTAAGGATGAGGTTCTGCCAAGAGTTGATTTTGAAAATGCAAAAAAACAAATGACTGCCCTGCAGGAAGCAATAGAACAGAAAACTGTGGATTCCTGCCATGATTGTTCAGATGGCGGAATTGCTGTGTCGTGCAGCGAGATGTGTTTTTCAGGCGGATTGGGAATGGAAATAAATTTAAAAAATGTTCCTGCTGAAAATATAAAATCAGATGAAGCAATTTTGTTTTCAGAATCAAATAGCAGGTTTATCGTTGAAGTAAGAAAGGAAAAGGAAAAAGATTTTAATAGAATTTTACAAGGAGCAAATTTTGCGAAAATAGGCCAGGTTGTTAAAAATAAAAAGTTTATTGTAAATGGACTGCGTAAAAAGTCAGTAATTGACTCTGATATATCAGAGTTAAAAAACAGTTGGCAGAAAACATTGGGTAATTATGATTAGAAAATTTATTTTTGTAACGGGCGGAGTGGTTTCGTCTTTAGGAAAAGGTATAACGACAGCATCTATCGGGATGCTTTTAAAAAGCAGGGGATTAAAAGTAAATGTAATGAAGATTGACCCCTACTTAAATATTGATCCCGGAACAATGAGTCCTTATCAGCACGGAGAAGTATATGTTACCGAAGATGGCGCAGAAACAGATTTAGATTTAGGTTACTATGAAAGATTTTTGGATATAAATATGTCCAAAATGAATAATTTTACTGCGGGACAGATATACGAATCTGTATTAAGAAAAGAAAGAAACGGCGAATATCTCGGTAAAACGATACAGGTAATCCCGCATGTAACAAATGAAATAAAATCACGGATAAAAAAAGTTGGTGAAACGGCAGAAATAACTATAGTAGAATTAGGCGGTACGGTTGGCGACATAGAAGGGCTGCCGTTTTTAGAAGCAATAAGACAAATGAAAATAGACATAGGTAGGGAAAATGTATTATATGTTCATTTAACTTTAATTCCATATATCAGGGCTGCGGAAGAATTAAAAACAAAACCTACACAGCAATCAGTCGGAAAACTCAGAGAGATAGGTATAGAGCCGGACATTATAATTGCAAGGTCTGAAAAACCTCTCAATGATGATTTGAAAGGAAAGATATCTTTGTTTTGTAATGTTACAAAAGATGCCGTAATGGAAGAGGTTGATGTGGGAGCAGGAAATATTTATGCTATACCGCTTATTTTAAAAAACCAGGGATTAGACGAAATAATACTGAAATATTTACATGTTACTTCCAGAAAACATGAATTGAAAAAATGGGAAGATATGGTTGAAAGCAAAAAGAAATATAAAACTACCGTTGAAATCGCTATTACTGGTAAATACACGGGTTTAAAAGATGCCTACAAAAGTATCTGTGCCGCTTTAATACATTCTGAATATCCAAATAAGACAAATGTGAAAATAAAATATGTTGATGTCGAAAGCAAGTCTTTGAATGATGATTTAAAAACTGCAGACGGAATAATTCTGCCGGGTGGTTTCGGTGACCGCGGAATAGAAGGAAAAATAAAAGTTTCACAATATGCACGAGAAAAAAAAGTTCCGTTTTTGGGAATTTGCCTGGGCATGCAGTGTGTTGTTATGGATTTTGCTAGAAATGCGTGCGGTTTAAAAAATGCAAATAGTTCCGAATTCGATAAAAACACTCCATATCCTGTAATAGATTATTTGCCGGGTCAATGTGACGATACTCAAAAAGGCGGTACAATGCGTCTTGGCGGTTATCCGTGTATTTTAAGTAAAAAATCTATTGCTTATACAGAATACAAAAAAGAAAAAATATCTGAAAGGCACAGGCATAGATACGAATTTAACAACAAATATAAAGAAATACTTACTTCCAAGGGTCTTGTAATTGCGGGACAAAATGGTGATTTAGTTGAAATAGTGGAAGTAAAAAATCATCCTTGGTTTGTAGCGACGCAATTTCATCCGGAATTCAAATCAAGACCTTTGAATGCGCATCCATTGTTTGCGGGTTTGGTAAGGGAAGCATTGATTTTTTCAAAGAAGAAAGGAAAAAAATAAGTAACGGGTAACGAGTAATGGGTAATGGGTAAAAGGTAAAAAGTTCATAGTTGATAGTTCGTGGTTCATGGAAAAGCACCAAAATTTTTCCGCCATTGATGCTTAGGCGGAACTTGCCTGACGGCAGTCAGGTCCGCCAGTGACTTAGTGGCGGATAATTTTGATCCCGTAAAAACGGGACAAGTTTTTTAATTTTTAATTGATTATTATGAATAAAACAAAAGTAATCGTCCTAAGGACTGCAGGTACTAACTGCGATATTGAAACAGCAAACGGATTTAAACTTGCGGGTGCTGATCCGGAAATAGTTCATATAAACAAATTCTTAAGAAATGAAAAGAGTTTTTCTGATTATAAAATTCTGGCGGTCCCGGGCGGTTTTTCATACGGTGACGATATTTCTGCAGGTAAAGTGTTTGCAAACAAACTGAAATACAAGCTAAAAAACGAAATAATGGAATTTACTAAAAATGGAAAACTTATAATCGGAATTTGCAACGGTTTCCAGATACTTGTTAAATCCGGTTTTTTCCCGTTTATAGAAAACAAACAATCGGTGACTCTAACGAACAATGATTCCGGAAAATTTGAGTGCAGATGGGTGTATTTAAAAACAATGAAAGGTATTGCGAACAAGATATGGACGAAAGGCCTGCCTGATGTGATTCAGCTGCCCATTGCACACGGGGAAGGCAAATTTGTTTGTGAAAAAGATACATTAAAGAAAATAAAACAAAACTCCCAAATAGTTTTTAAATATGTCGATGAAAAAGGCAAAAGCAGCGGGTTCCCATATAATCCCAATGGTTCCGTAGAAGATATTGTTGGCATTACCAATCCTGAAGGTAATATTTTTGGCCTTATGCCTCATCCTGAAAGATTTGTAGTAAAACAGCAATATCCTCTTTGGACAAAAGACAAAAATGTCGAGCCATTTGGTTTAATGATATTGAAAAATGCTGTTGATTATGCGAAGAGTAATTTGTAATAAAATATAATTACGGGAATTTGAACGAATGATTAAAAGATTTTATAAACCTGATTACAATGATTTAATCACTGCTATCAATCTTTAAATCTTTTAATCCATGTATTTTACTCTTTACTCCCGCCACTAGGTCTTCGGCGGGCAAGCATTATCCGTTACACGTTACTGGGGTTAAATTATGTGCGGAATATTTGGCGTATATAACAATACTGAATCTGCAAAACTGACATATCTTGGTCTTTATGCGGTACAGCACCGCGGACAGGAATCCGGAGGAATAATATCATCTGACGGTAAAAAATTCCATAGTAAGCTGGGTATGGGACAGATTTCGGAGATTTTTGCTAAGGATGATTTGAACGGGCTTAAAGGTTCAAATGCAATAGGGCATGTAAGGTATTCTACTGCCGGCTCTACCTCGCTGTTAAATGCACAACCGCTTGCTATAAAATTCATTAAAGGCAATTTGGCAATCGCTCATAACGGTAATCTTTGCAATGCAGGTTCATTAAAAGAAAAATTAGAGGAAGAAGGTTCGATATTTCAGACATCTTCGGATAGTGAGGTTATACTTCATTTAATAGCGAAATCAAAGAAAAAAAATATAGAAGAAAAAATTGCTGATGCTTTATCAAATGTTACCGGCGCTTATTCCTTATTATTTCTATTAGATAATAAAATTATAGCAGCACGTGATCCGTATGGTTTTAGGCCTCTTTGCATCGGTAAATTAAAAAATTCATTTGTTATATCTTCGGAAACTTGCGCTCTTGATATAATCGGCGCACAATATGTAAGAGATGTGGAACCGGGCGAGATTATTTCTTTTTATAACAAGAAAATGCATTCTATAAAATTTTCTCAAAACAAAAAAAGAGCGTTTTGTATTTTTGAGTATATATATTTTGCCAGGCCTGATTCTAAAGTATTTGGTAAATCTGTTTATAGTATAAGAAAAAATCTTGGTAAACAACTGGCAAAAGAATCACCTGCCGATGCCGATTATGTTATTTCAGTTCCTGACTCGGCTAATGTGGCAGCCGTCGGATTAGCGGAACAATCAAAAATTCCATATCAAATCGGTTTTATAAGAAATCACTATATAGGAAGGACATTTATTGAACCTAAACAGGAAATACGTGATTTTGGAGCAAAAATAAAATACAATCCTGTACCGGAAACTTTAAAAGGCAAAAAAATAATTTTAGTTGATGATTCTATTGTCAGGGGCACAACGAGCAGGAAACTGATTAGGATGTTAAAACATGCCGGTGTCAAGAAAATTCATCATAGGATTAGTTCACCTCCGATAAAGTGCCCATGCTTTTATGGTATAGATACACCGCAAAAAACCGAACTGATAGCAGCAAATAAGTCGGTTGAAGAAATTAGGAAATATATAGGGGTTGATACGCTATCTTATTTATCTATTGACGGTTTAGTGAAAGCGACGGGAATGAAAAAAGAAGATTTTTGTCTTGCTTGTTTTAATAATGATTATCCAGTAGAACCGCCTAAAAAGAAAAATAACGGTAAATGTTAGCCCCGTTAGAGATTAGTTTGTAATCTTAAAATACGTTGCTAAATATAGGTATGAAAAAATATGAAAAGTTTTATTAATATTAGACGGAAGCATTTAAAAATGCTTCCTATCTCTAACGGGGTTGAATGAAAGAATGAACATTCTTGTAATAGGTTCCGGCGGCAGGGAACACGCAATAGTGTGGAAACTGTCAAAGAGCAATAAAATAAAAAAAATATTTTGCATTCCCGGCAGCGGTGCAATTTCTAAGATTGCCGAATGTGTTAATATCGATTCTTTAGATTTTGAAAAAATATCAGATTTTGTTCTAGAAAATAAAATTGATTTAACTGTTGTAGGTCCTGAAATTCCGCTTTCTGAAGGAATTGTGGATTATTTCAATAAAAAGAATCTAAAAATATTTGGTCCGGATAAAAGAGCGGCTCAATTGGAATCGAGCAAAGTATTTGCAAAGACGTTCATGAAAAAGTATAATATCCCGACTGCATCTTTTGAAGTATTTGATAATTACGAGAAAGCATTGAAATATATAAATTCTAATCCTTCAGTTGTTATCAAAGCTGATGGTCTTGCTGCAGGCAAGGGTGTTTTCGTATGCGATAACGTAAAAGAAGCCCAGGATGCTTTAAAAGAAATAATGGTTAATAAGATATTTGGAGAAGCAGGGAAAAATATCGTTATCGAAGAAAAGCTTTCCGGCGAAGAAACGTCACTGCTTGCCTTTTGTGACGGTAAAACAATATTACCGTTAATACCGGCCCAGGACCATAAACGAATATTTGATTTTGATAAAGGACCTAATACCGGTGGAATGGGCGCATATGCACCGGTAAATTTAGTTGATAAAAAGGCTTCTGATAAAATATTCGATAGTTTTTTAAATGGTATAAATTTAGAAAAGTTAAATTTTAAAGGTATAATTTATGTAGGTATTATGCTGACAAAGGAAGGTCCAAAGGTGTTGGAGTTTAATGTTAGGTTCGGTGATCCCGAAACACAAGCGATACTACCGCTTTTAAAAACTGATTTGTTAGATTTAGTTTCTGCAACGGTTAACGGAGAATTAAGCAAATATAAAATTGAATGGTATAACGGATATTGCGTATCGGTTGTATTGGCATCCGGCGGTTACCCCGGAAAATTCGAAAAAGGAAAAGAAATATCCGGCTTGGATAATATTAAAGATGCGGTTGTATTTCATGCAGGAACAAAACTTGAAAATGGTAAATTTTTAACATCCGGCGGCAGAGTTTTAAATATCAGTGCAATAGGCCCGACATTAAAAGAATCTATATCGAAAGTATATTCTAATTTAGAAAAAATAAAGTTTGAAGGCATGCATTATCGCAAAGATATAGCGGCTAAAAGATTATCTCAATAATAAACATCCTATAAAGAGAAGGATGTTTGATTACGCGGATTACACGGCAGATTACACAGATTAAAGTCAACGGTTTATAATCGGTGTAATTGGTGTTGGAAATCTGTGTAATCAGATATAATAAAAATTATATCTCGGGAGGGAGTATGGCTAATCCGCTTGTAAGCATTGTAATGGGTAGTGATTCCGATTTGCCACAGATGAAACATTGTGCAGGAGTATTGGAATATTTCGATATACCGTTTGAAATGACAATAGCATCAGCCCACAGGTCTCCGGAATTTACAACTCAATATGCAAAAAATTTAACAAAAAGAGGTGTCCAGGTAGTTATAGCGGGCGCCGGCGGCGCGGCGCATCTTCCCGGTGTTGTGGCATCTTTAACTACAATACCTGTGATTGGGATACCGTTGAAAACAGATGCACTTTCAGGAGTAGATTCGCTTTATTCAATCATTCAAATGCCTAAAGGGATACCGGTTGCAACTGTTGCTATAGGTGAAACCGGTGCATATAATGCCGCTTTACTTGCAGCCCAGATTTTAGCTCTTAAGAACCAATCACTTAAAAAGAAGATTTTAAGTTTTAAAGAAGATCTCGAAAAGGGCGTTGTTACAAAATCTTTAAAATTAAAAAAAGTGGGATACAGAAATTACAAATGATTCCGAGCAAGCGGAATCATCCTGAGGTCGTTATGCGACCGAAGGATCTATAGGAGTTTTCGATATGAAATCAATCCCAAAAAAAGTTATAATGACTGATAAAGAGATGTCGATAACATTAAAACGTCTTGCTCACGAGATAATTGAGAGATTACACGGTGTTAATAATTTAGTGTTTATAGGAATTCAAACCCGGGGAGTTTTCATTGCAAAAAGGGTAGTTTCTATAATAGAAAATATTACAAATAAAACAATACCTTGCGGAACTTTAGATATAACTTTATACAGGGATGATGTAAATCATATTTCTAAACAACCGGTTGTTCAAGAAACTGAAATACCGTTTGATATAACAGGTAAAGATATAGTTCTTGTTGACGATGTTTTATATACGGGAAGAACTATAAGAGCGGCACTTGATGAATTAATAGATTTTGGCAGGCCGAGAACAATAAAGCTGGCGGTATTTATAGATAGAGGAGGCAGAGAACTGCCTATACAGCCGGATTTTGTCGGTTTAAATTATCCTATATCAAAGAAAGAACGAATAAGCGTTGACTTAAAAGAGTTTGACGAAAAAGATAAGGTTATTGTATACAATAAAGAATAATATAATTGTTAAAAACTTAAATAATCATCGATTACACAGATTACACAGACCTGCCTGACGGTAGGCAGGTTAGGACTTGTAGTTAAATCAGTGTAATCGCTTTTAGAAATCCGTGTAATCAAGACCATTGAATCTTTTCAATGGTCTCGGAGGAGTTAAATGAAGCTGAAACAAAAGGATTTACTAGGCTTAGAATATTTATCAAAAGAAGAAATTGAACTTATAATCCAGACAGCTAAACCTTTCAAAAATCTTTTTACAAGAACAGTTAAAAAAGTACCAACCTTAAGAGGAAAAACAGTTGTCCTCCTTTTTTATGAGCCTTCAACAAGAACCAGAACCTCTTTTGAACTTGCTGCGAAACGTTTAAGTGCAGATACGATAGGTATTTCTGTCTCGGCTTCATCGGTAGTAAAAGGCGAATCGCTAATAGATACCGTTAAAACAATCGAAGCAATGAAAGCAGATTTTGTAGTATTAAGGCACGGAATGTCAGGTGCCGCACACATAGTTTCAAAAACGATATCGGCATCCGTAATAAATGCCGGTGACGGTATGCACGAACATCCGACCCAAGGTCTTTTGGATATATTTACTATATTAGAAAAGAAAGAAAAAATAAAAGGCCTTAATGTTGCAATCATAGGCGATATCTTACATTCAAGGGTTGCACGTTCAAATATTTGGGGATTAAATAAGCTTGGCGCTAATGTGTTTGTAGTAGGTCCTGCAACTTTAATTCCGGCAGAAATAGAGAAACTCAATGTAGAGGTTCACCATAACATCGAAAAAATTATGCATAAACTGGATGTTATAAACATATTAAGAATACAAAGGGAGAGACAAGAACAGAACCTTTTTCCGACCTTCGAGGAATACAGCGAAATATTCGGAATAAATTCTTACAAATTAAGAAATGCAAAAAACGATATCGTAATAATGCATCCGGGTCCGATGAACAGAGGTGCAGAAATATCTTCTGAAGTTGCCGAAAGCAAAAACTCGGTAATAACCGAACAGGTTACAAACGGAATCGCGATACGGATGTCAGTTCTATACTTACTTGCCGGCGGTGATGGAGGTGAAAGTGAAACTTTTAATTCTTAACGGAATCGTTTGTGATCCTGCAAATAAGTTTGAAAAAAAAGCAAATATACTTATAGAAAATGGGAAAATAGTAAATATTAGTTTAAAACCGGAATCTAAAAAACGCAAATCAAATATAAAAGTAATTGATGCAAATGGAAAATTTGTCGTTCCCGGTTTAATTGATATGCATACTCATCTTAGAGAACCGGGCAGGGAAGACGAAGAAACAATAAAAACGGGAACCCGTGCTGCCGCTGTCGGCGGATTTACAACGATATGTTCAATGCCGAACACACAACCGGTGATTGATTCAGTATCCGGCGTAAAATTTATATTATCAACTGCAAGCAACGAAGGAATTGTAAATGTTTTTCCGATAGGAGCAATAACAAAAGGAAGCAATGGTTTGGAACTTGCAGAAATCGGTAAAATGAAAGGTGCGGGCATCATCGCAATATCGGATGACGGCAAATCGGTGATGAATTCTATAATAATGAGACGTGCGCTTGAATACAGTAAAATGTTCGGTCTTCCTGTGATTTCTCATTGTGAGGATATGAATCTTTCGGCAAACGGGGAAATCAACGAAGGTTATATTTCCACGGTCCTGGGACTAAAAGGAATACCAAGACAGGCAGAAGAAATTATGGTTGAAAGAGATATCGCTTTAGCGGAATTGACCGGCGGGAGAATTCATATTGCACATATGAGTACCGAACGTTCGGTCGAAATAGTAAGAAATTCTAAAAAAAGAGGAATAAAAGTAACTGCAGAAACCGCGCCCCACTATTTCTCGTTAACAGATGAAGAAATTAAAAATACAGATTATAACACAAATACGAAAATGAATCCACCTTTAAGGACAAAAGCTGATATCAATGCTATTTGCAAAGGACTTGCTGACGGAACTATTGATTGCATAGCATCTGACCATGCTCCGCATCTTGCTGAAGAAAAAGAACAGGAATTTAGGGTTGCACCTTTTGGAATAATAGGCCTGGAAACTATGGTGCCGTTGATAATAACCAAACTTGTAAATGAAAAAGTAATTTCATTTAGAGAAGCAATATCTAAAATTACATGCGGGCCTGCAAAAGTGCTTGGATTGAACAAGGGAACACTTTCAGTAGGAAGTGATGCGGACATAACCATAATAGATTTGAAGCAAACAAAAACTATAGAAAAATTCGAATCAAAATGTAAGAATTCACCTTTTATAGGCCAAAAGCTTACCGGATTTGCAACTACAACTATAGTTTCCGGAATAGTGGTAATGAACGGGGGACAGATTGTATCAGATTGACAGTAAAATAATTAATAATAAAAAACTTTCAAACAAATATTTTCTAATGACATTTAATAGTCCTAAAATTGCGGAATCGTCAAAGCCGGGCCAGTTTGTAATGGTAAATATAGGCACTGCAACAACTTTTTTAAGAAGGCCGTTCAGTATCTGTAAAACAAATAAAAAAACTTTTGATATTCTTTATAAAGTTGTCGGATGCGGTACCGAAGAATTATCGAAAAAAAAATCCGGGGATAGTTTAAACATAATAGGCCCGCTCGGAAATGGTTACAAGTTTCCTATTTTGGAAATAAACAAAACGCCAATTCTGGTTGCAGGCGGTACCGGAGTGGCTTCACTCCTTTTTTTTGCCCAAAAAATTAAAGAGAAATATAAATCTGTTAAACCAATTGTATTTATAGGTGCAAAAAACAAAAAGGAAGTACTGCTAAAAAATGAATATGAAAAACTTGGTTTCAAAGTAATCGTCTCAACAGAAGACGGTTCAATGGGGAAAAAGGGACTTATATCTAATTTACTTTCTTCATATTTAGAAGAATGCTGCTTGAAGCAAGTATCTGCCATATATTCCTGCGGACCAAAAGCGATGCTGAAAGAGATTTCTAAAATTGCAAAGAAAAATAATGTTGATTGTTTTGTGTCTTTAGAAGAATACATGGTTTGCGGGATTGGAACATGTATGGGATGTGTTACAAAAACAATTAAAAATTTAAAAACTTGTCCCGAGCTCGTTGCGGGATTAAAAATTAAAAATGAAGGAAATAATTACGAGTATAAGTCGGTTTGTAAGGATGGGCCGGTATTTGACGCAAAAGATATAATATGGTGAAAATAGGCCAGATAAAACTAAAAAATCCGGTGATGGTAGCTTCAGGTACATTCGGTTACGGAATTGAATGTAAAGACTTAGTTGATTTAGATAAACTTGGTGCGATAATAACAAAGACGATCACATTGAAACCGAGATTGGGGAATCCGCAACCCAGGACTTTTGAACTTCCTTACGGGATGATAAATACAATCGGACTTCAAAATGTCGGCTTGGAAAAATTTTTAACTGAAAAACTACCGGAATTAATAAAAATTACGAAAACTCCGGTAATCGTGAGCATTGCAGGAGAAAAAGAATCGGAGTATTCGGAAGTTGCAAAAATATTGGATAAAGAAAATATAGCCGGAATTGAAATGAATATTTCCTGTCCAAATGTAAAAGGAAGTATAATATCAAAATGTAAAACTGATACTTATAATGTCGTAAAATCGGTAAGAAAAAAAACTAAACATACGCTAATTGTAAAACTTTCACCTGACGTTACAGACATTTTAGAAATTGCAAAATCTACGGAAAGTGCCGGTGCCGACGCGGTTTCTTTGATAAATACAGTCCCTGCACTTTTTTATAAAAATGGGAATACTATTCTTGGCGGGCTTTCAGGCCCCTGCATAAAGCATATCGCGCTTAGAAAAGTTTATGAAGTAGCAAAATTTCTAAAGATACCGGTAATTGGTATCGGCGGAATAATGAATATTGAAGATACTTTAGAGTTTTTCAAGGCGGGAGCAAAAGCAATACAAGTCGGCACAGGAAATTTCATTGACCCAAAAATACCAATAAAAATAATAAATGGTTTGAGTTTTAAAAAGATGTCATTCTGATCCCGATTCATCGGGATCAGAATCTCGATTTAAAACATTTTACTACGAGATGCTTCGCCGAAGGCTCAGCATGACAAATAGGGACTTTAATATGGAACTTATTGTAGCACTTGATGTTGATAATATTTCTCAGGCAGAAAAAATAATAGACCTGCTTAAAAGCAAAGTAAAAATATTTAAAGTTGGTTCGCGGCTTTTTACATCTGAAGGTCCTAAAATAATAGATTTGATAAACAGTAAAGGCTGCAAGGTTTTTCTTGATTTAAAATATTACGATATTCCGACTGTCATTGCTGAGGCAGTAAGGATTGCAGGTGAAAAGAAAGTTTTTTCTACAACACTTCATGCTTCCGGCGGAAGAGATATGCTGAAATTGGCGGTCCAGCAGAAACCGAGACCTTTAATTTGGGGAGTAACGGTCCTTACAAGTTTTGATGAGAACAATCTAAAGGAAATAGGCGTTACAAAAAAGGTTGATGAACAGGTCGAGTCGTTAGCAAAATTAGCAAAAGAATCAGGATTGAATGGTGTTGTGTGCTCCGCTCAGGAAATAGGAATTGTAAAAAAGGTTGGCGGATTGCAAATAATTGTTCCCGGAATAAGATTAGAAGATGCAAAGGATGATCAAAAGAGGACACTGACTCCTAAAAAGGCAAAAGAATTAGGAGCGGATTATATTGTCGTAGGCAGGCCGATAATTAAATCAGAAAATCCATCGGCTGTTGTAGATACGATAATATCTATCTGCCTATCCTAATGATTTACAGAAAAGGGGCAGAAAGGATATAAAATGAAATTAGAAAAATTGTTTAAGGCAAAGAAAGCATTGTTGGAAGGCCATTTCTTACTCACAAGCGGGTTGCATTCCGATAAGTATATGCAGTGCGCAAAAATACTGCAATATCCGGATATCACGGAAAAAATTGCAAATATGCTCATAAAAAAAATGAAGGCAAAAAAGATTGATGTTGTAGTAAGTCCTGCAATTGGCGCAATTGTAATAGGGCAGGAGCTTGCAAGACAGTTGAAATGCCGTGCAATTTTCTGTGAAAGAGAAAATGGCGCTATGATGTTACGTCGTGGTTTTGAAATTAAAAAAAATGAAAAATGCCTGGTAGTTGAAGATGTTATAACCACCGGCGGTTCAGTTAAAGAGATAATAAATATAATAAAAGATTGTCAAGGAATAGTTGTCGGTGTAGCTTGTATTGTTGACAGGTCAGATATGAGTGAGTTGCTGTCATCTGCTTTAAAAGTAAATATTAAAACATATAAACCGGAAGAATGTCCTTTGTGTAAAAAAGGACTATCTTTGGTTAAGCCTGGGAGTAGAAACTTTGCGGGGCAAAGAAAACAGTAACGGGTAATGAGTTCATAGTAGTTGCCGACCTTGGTCGGCGAAGTTGATTAGGTAAAGAGGAGTAGCCCGCTACTGAGGCTTCGGCGAGTCCGCAATGTGCGGAAAGGATAAGAATATGCTAACTTACAAAAAATCAGGTGTTGATGTCGATAAAGCAAATAGTTTGGTTGATTGGATAAAAAAACTAAATCCTTCAATTGGCGGATTTTCAGGGCTTTTTCCTGTTGATAAAAGCAAATTCATTTCAGCATCTTGCGACGGTGTCGGTACAAAATTGAAAGTTGCGCACATAGCTAATAAGCATGATACTGTCGGAATAGACCTGGTTGCTATGAATGTAAATGATGTTTTATGCTGCGGAGCAAAACCGTTATTTTTTCTAGATTATTTTGCTTGCGGAAAACTTGATTTGAATGTAACTAAACAGGTAATAAAAGGAATAAAAGACGGATGTGACCAGGCAGAATGTGTGTTGTTAGGCGGTGAAACAGCCGAAATGCCGGGTTTTTATCATGGCAAGGATTATGATTTGGCGGGTTTTACTGTTGGAATTGTTGATAAAAAAAATATAATTGATGGTTCAAAGATAAGAAAGGGAGATGTAATTATCGGACTTCCTTCTTCGGGACTTCATTCTAACGGTTTTTCACTGGTTAGAAAAGCTTTGTCAGAAAAAGAAATTAAAAAATATTCAAAAATACTTTTGAAGCCAACAAAAATTTATGTGAAAGAAGTGCTAAACGTTTTTAAAAAATTTCCAAACTCGGTCTTAGGTATTTGTCATATTACCGGCGGTGGATTTTACGATAATATTGTCAGGGTCTTACCTAAAAATGCTGTGGCGGTAATTGATAAGGATTCCTGGAAAATTCCGGAAATATTCAAAATTATACAGATAAAAGGTAAAATGTCCGATAAGGAAATTTATAGAACATTGAATATGGGTATCGGCATGATAATGGTTGTTCGTGAATCAAATGCAGCTAAAATTCAAAAGTTACTTAAAAACTCGATTATAATCGGTAGAATAGAAAGCGGTAAAAGAGATGTAATTGTTTCATAAAATCATGAGAAGATTTGTACTTTATTTAATTAGATGGCAGCTGTCAACTCCGATACTTGCCCCTATTGTTGCTGCTTTCAAGCATTCAAATTCACTTTTCGGAACAAAAGAGGACTGGATAGGAGCTACAATCGCAAATTTAATTGGCGGATGCATTTTTTTCTGGGTTGACAAATTTATTTTTACAAGTCCCCTGATTGAAGCTTGGTATCTCAAGGAAAACGCAAAATGTGATTCTTGCAGAAAAATTGCAAGAGTACAAAGGTTAGTCAAAACAAAAGATTATGATAGAACGGATTCATCGCCGGTTTATTTGTGCAAAATATGTTCTCTTAAAAAAATAGAAGAATTAAAAAAACGCGGTATAAATGTCAGTGAAATGCCAAAATAGTTCCGCTAGTTCCTTGATTTTAGAGTCCCCCTTATGGCTGCCCATAAGTGAATAATTTTTCGGGGTAGTCGGCGAGGACTGTCCGAAGCCCATCATGGCGAAGCCGAAGGGCAAGTTCCACAGCCGCCGAAAAATTACGAGCGAAATAGCCATCGGGGTGCATTTCTTTTCTAACTTTTCTTTGTGCACCCAAAGAAAAGTTTAACAGGGGTGCAGGGGTTATACCCCGCGGTGTTTAAGTAATTATAAATGAAAGATATAGTTTCTTATTAGGAAATTGATAATAATTTGAAACAAGAAAAAATAAATAAATTTTAGAAAATGATTAAAATAGGAGTATTAATTTCCGGAAGCGGTTCGAATTTACAGGCGATTATAGATGCATGTAAAAATAAAAAAATCAATGCAGAAGTAGCAGTCGTAATAAGTAATAAAAAAGACGCTTACGGATTAGAAAGAGCAAGAAAATCTAATATACCGGCAGTTTTTATTGAACCAAAAGTAGAAGATTTCAATAAAAAAGCAATAGAAGTTTTAGAAAAAAGTAAAGTTGATTTAATTTGTTTAGCAGGTTTTTTATTAAAAATTTCAGAAGAATTTACAAGAAAGTATAAAAATAAAATTTTAAATATCCATCCTGCATTGCTGCCGAATTACGGCGGTTACGGTATGTATGGAATAAACGTACATAAAGCGGTAATACAAGCAAAAGAAAAAGTTTCCGGTTGTACCGTGCATTTTGTAGATGAGGAATATGACAACGGAAAGATTGTTCTACAAAAAAAAGTAGAGGTTTTGGAAAACGATACACCCGAAATCTTACAGAAGCGTGTTCTTGAACAGGAACACATTGCATATCCCGAAGCATTAAAAATAGTTATAAAAATGATTTTTGAAAAAACTAAAAATCATTGATTACACCGATTAAAAAGAAGATTACACAGATTTTTTTAAGGTTTTTGATTTAATCTGTGTAATAGGTGTTAGAAATCTGCGTAATCAAGACCGCCGGTAATTTCGGCGGTCTAAAACATGGAGAAAAAGAAATGATTGAACGCTATTCATTACCAGGAATGTCCAAGATATGGACCGATGAAAACAGATTTCAGAAAATGCTTGACGTTGAAATAGCTGCATGTGAAGCGTTGAATAAGTTAGGAGAAGTACCAACGCTGGCTTTAAAAAAAATAAAAGAAAAAGCGGGTTTCAATGCCAAGCGGATAAAAGAAATTGAAAGCACTGTAAAACACGATGTTATAGCTTTTCTGACATCTGTAGCAGAAAATGTCGGTAAAGAATCAACATACATTCACAAAGGATTGACATCTTCCGATGTTTTGGATACCGCGCTTGCACTGCAATTAAGACAGGCATCGGATATTTTAATTGATGATTTGGAAAGGTTTTCTAAAATAATAAGAAAACAGGCAAAAAAATATGAAGATACAATTATGATAGGACGCACGCATGGTATTCATGCCGAGCCGATTACTTTTGGTTTTAAACTTGCCGGCTGGTATACCGAAGTTTTAAGAGACATTGAAAGAATGAAATCAGCAAAAGAAAATATCTCATACGGAAAGATATCCGGCGCAGTTGGGACATACGCGCATTTATCTCCTGAGGTGGAAAAATATGTAATGGGAAAAGTTGAGCTTAAACCGGAACCTGTATCGACGCAGATTGTTCCAAGAGACAGGCATGCCCAATTTCTTTCCACATTAGCAATAATTGCAGCTACTCTTGAAAGATTTGCAACAGAAATAAGAAGTTTACAGAGGACAGAAGTCAGTGAACTTGAAGAACCATTCACAAAAGGTCAAAAAGGTTCGTCAGCGATGCCTCATAAAAGAAATCCGGTAACATGCGAGCAGATGTGCGGATTAGCTCGAATAATCAGGGGCAATGCAATGGTCTCAATTGAAAATGTTGCTTTGTGGAACGAAAGAGATATATCACATTCTTCGGCAGAAAGAATAATTCTTCCGGATTCAACTATATTGCTTAACTATATGCTGAATAAAATGTGCTATGTTATAGAAAACTTTAATGTTAATGCAGAAAATATGAAAAGGAATCTTTCGATTACCAATAATGCAATTTTTTCACAGCGGTTGCTTCTTGCAATAGTAAAAAAAGGATATTTAAGAGAAGAAGCGTATCCTGCGGTACAGGAAGTAACTCATAATAATTTTAAAGATATAAGTCCATTGAAAAAATATTTGAAGGAATCCGAAATAAAAGATTGTCTTGATATAAAATATTATGTCAGAAGAGTAAAAGGTATTTTAAAAAGAGCAGGTATCTAAAAAACAAAGGGGTTATATGCCAAATCTTGTGATAGTTGGATTGCAATGGGGCGATGAAGGCAAGGGAAAAGTTGTTCACCATTTAAGTGAGAAAGCGGACTATATTATTAGATATCAAGGCGGAAACAATGCCGGGCACACCGTTGTTTTCGATAACAAAACATTTGTACTGCATTTGATTCCATCGGGTATATTACAGAAAAATAAAAAATGCATTATCGGGAATGGAGTTGTCGTTGATCCGGAAGCACTTATTGAAGAAATAGATTTTTTGCAGAAAAAAGGAATAACAGTTAAAAACCGACTATTCATCTCATCTACTTGCCACGTAATATTACCATACCACAGGCTTTTAGACGGAATAAGGGAAAAGGTCCAAAATATCGGTACCACAAAAAAAGGCATAGGCCCTGCATACGCGGATAAATATGAGCGTTCCGGTATGAGAATGTGCGATTATATAGATGAAGAGACATTTAATGAGGTTCTTGATAAAAATTTAAAAGAAAAGAAGGCAGTCTTAGAAAGCGTATGCGATATATCTAAGTTGAAAAGTGAAATCCAAGGGAAGCGTGCAATATTGGTTGATAATATAAAAGAATATGTAGCAGATACTTCTTTGATGATAAATATTTTAATAGAAAAAGATAAGCATATTATTTTTGAAAGTGCACAAGGCACGCTTCTGGATGTAGATTTTGGTACATATCCGTATGTGACATCGTCAAATCCAATTTCCGGCGGGGTATGTGCAGGATGCGGTGTCGGACCTACAAAAATTGATAAGGTATTAGGTATTGTAAAAGCGTATACGACAAGAGTCGGCGAAGGTCCTTTCCCGACGGAATTAAAAGACAGTACCGGCGAATATATGCGTAGTAAGGGTAAGGAATTTGGTGCTACAACCGGCAGGCCAAGAAGATGCGGCTGGCTTGATTTGGTTGCACTAAAATATGCGATAAGATTAAACGGATGTAATTATATGGTTTTAACAAAATTGGATGTATTGGACGATTTCGAAAAAATAAAAATATGTACTGGATATAAATATAATAACGAAATTTTTAAAGATTTTCCTTTATCAAGAAAAATTATTCAGAATTGTAGTCCGATATATATTGAATTGCCCGGCTGGAATCAGAGTATAAAAGGAATCACAGAATTTAAAAAACTTCCTGAAAACGCAAAAAAATATATTAAAAAAATTGAGCAGTTAACCGACGTCAAAATTGCGGTAATATCCAATGGCAGAGACAAAAAAGAAACTATTGTTGTAGATAAAAATATATTAAAATAATGGTTGTATAAATAGAAGGAAAAGAAAAATCACTTTATGAGTATATCGATAAACAAAATTTCTTCTAAACCGGTAAAATACATTATCAATTCCAATTATCGTTTTACGCTTTATTCATCATCATTAATTAGAGCGGAATACTCTAAAAAAGGATTATTTGATGACGAAAACACTTTAATCACAGAACCGACTTTTAACGAAGAAGTAACGCATCAAATTAAAGAAACAAAAGATTCTTTTTTATTATCTACAGACAAGTTTGAGTTGAAACTAGCGCCTGACGGAAAGCAATTTGATATCGGAAATTTATTTTTTATAATTAAAGATAAGAAAGTAACATGGCAGCCCGGTGTTATTGATGATAAAAATTTGGGCGGTGCGATGCTTGATTTATACAAATTTCCCGGAGGTCGAGCCGAAGAACGTTTCACCGAAGGCTTAATCTCAAAAAATGGTTACTTCATATACAGGGAGCATTGCGAATTCTTGTGGGATAAAGAAAAAAACTGGATTAGAAAAAGACAGGATTATCAGTTCCAGGACTGGTATCTTTTCGGTTACGGAAATAATTATAAATGTGCATTCTTGGACTATGTAAAACTTTTCGGAAAAATCCCGGTTCCGCCAAAATGGGTATTTGGTTACTGGTATTCTAAATGGCATAAATTTAAAGATGTAGAAATTTTAGAATTAATAAAAAAAATCAGAGACTTGGATATTCCTCTGGATGTTTTCGTAGTTGATACCGATTGGCGTAAAAATGTCTGGAACGGTTACGAATGGAATAAAGAGCTCTTTCCCGAACCAAAAGGTTTTCTCCAGGAACTAAAAAGACAAAACATACATACCTGTTTAAATGACCATCCCGGGTACAGGTATTCTGACGAGCTTCCGTTGGATGACCCATATAGAGAAAAAGTAAAATCAAGGATTCCGGATTTAACCGATTACCGAATAAAATGGTCGGATTCAAGATACGTTTATGCATGGCTTAAAGAAATATTTGTAAAATTCTTAAAAGACGGGGTTGACTTCTGGTGGGTGGACGGTTGGGGAGCTGCCGACAGGATTGAAGATGTAGCTCAGCAGTTATGGGTTAATAAATTCTACTTTGAAGCGGCAAAAATGGCAGGTGACAACAGGCGTCCAATGATACTTTCACGCTGGGGCGGAATCGGTGCTCAAAAATACCCGATACAATTTTCAGGTGATACGCTTTCTACTTACGAAACTTTAAAATATCAGATATCCTTTACGCATAAAGGCGGAAACATCGGTGCTGCTTACTGGTCCCACGATATAGGCGGTTTTGCCGGCGGTAAAATCACGGATGAATTATTTATGAGATGGCTGCAATTCGGCTGTTTCGCTCCGATAATGAGGACACATTCATCAGGCGGTGACAGGCAGGTTTGGAATTACTCAGAAAAAGTTTTAGAAAATTTTAAAAAGTACATAAAAATAAGATACGCATTATTTCCATATTTCTATAATTTATCAAGAGAATGTTTTGATACCGGGTTGCCGTTAATGCGCGGGTTATATTTAGAATATCCAAATGACAAAAATTCATACACAAATGACGAAGAATATTTGATAGGAAATTCGATGCTGGTCGCGCCTGCATACGGTCCCGGAGATAATTTTGAAAGACAAGTTTATTTTCCCAAAGGTTCATGGATTTCACTTGAAGGAAACAGTATAGTAAAAGGTCCTTGCTATAAAAAAATTAAAGTTCCGCTTGAACAAATTCCTGTATACATTAAAAAAGGTTCTGTTATACCGACAAAACCGGTAAAAGAAAATCTGAGTGAAAAAATATCTGAGATAGAATTTAATATTTTCCCTGATTCAAAAACGGAATTTTCATATTATGAGGATGACGGTTTAACGGAAAATTATAAAAATAACGAGTTTATCACACAAAAAATTGAAGTATTTGAATCAAAGAAAGAAATTAAAATTAATATATTGCCTGTTTCAGGTAAATATAAGGGATGCCCCGAGGAAATAAATTATAAAATAAATGTGTTTTTAAATAAAAGAAAACCCAAAACTGTTCTAGTGGATTATAGTAAAAAAGAATTTAAATTCGCTAAAAAAATATTTTCCGAAACCATAAACACAAAACACAAAATTCTAAATATTGACCTTGGTCATTGCGAAAGAAACGAAGAAATAAACATCGTTATAAAACTAGGTTAATATGTATTACCCGCCACTGGGTCTTTGGCGGGTTTTGTTCCGATATATCGGAACAAAAAACAGCTTGACTGAAAACGCGCCAAGCCCCGATGCTTGGCATCGGGGGATCAGAGCGGCAAAGCAATTTTGAGGAAAAAAGTGGTATAATAA
>Ga0156809_1059_pt1 | contig 28192 bp, 9 predicted proteins | sample RifOxyD2_FD_112110 | JGI IMG/M metagenome (GOLD analysis project Ga0156809, IMG submission 112110) | Elusimicrobia bacterium RIFOXYD2_FULL_34_15
AAATGTTTATATGTTTTTTTCATACCTGCCTATTATAGCAGGTTTTCAATAAGGTGTTGCACTAACACTTTGAACTTGTTACCGCCAGCGATAGAAATAATTTTACCAGTAAATGGAGAGGCAATATCAGCTATTGTAAATCCTACATATACTTTAAAAGCCACAGCAGCCGATGGGCAAAATGGTTCTGGTATTTTTAAGGTAGAATATTATATTGACCAAGTAGATAACAGTCATTTAATTTCAAAAGTATATACATATAAAGATGCACAAGGGAATCCAGTATTTTATTATGAAAATGATTCTGTCCCAGTTGAGCTTTCAGAATATACCTATGAGTGGGATATTTCTAGTTTATCAGAAGGTGAGCATATACTTTATGCTAAATCTGTTGATAGAGCAGGTAACTGGTCTACTACTGTCTCACACTCTTTTACCATAGACACGACTCCACCCGCAGTAACAATAACAAATCCGAGCGAAAACCCTGCGTATCTAAACAGTGAGACATTTAATATAGTTTGGGTATCGACAGACGGATTTTTAGGCAGTGGCATAGAAAAACAGATTTGTAATCTGTATTATTACTCTTATAATTATTGGTACAATTGGCAACTTGGCTCTGAAGCGACAAGCGAAACATTAACATTAGAGAATCACAATTGGTATAATTTTATAGTGCAGGCGTATGATAAAGCCGGGAATGTGGGTAGTGACAGTTTTAGCATATATATAGACACCGATCCCGATGGAGGTACACCACTACCGCCACCGCCACCACCGCCACCGTCAGGGCCATTGCAACCCGGTCCACCGCCACGCAGGCCATCTGATTTAAACGACAAGACACCGCCGGTTATAACAGGATATCCAACGGGTAATATTGGAAAATCATCATATTTGGAACTTTCGATGTATGGGTGCTGTGAAGAAATAACAAAAACAAAAGATGCTATAAAAGTAACATTTGGAGCGAGCATAAGTGACAATTGGAGTGGTATAGCTGAAAATAGTGTAACAGGTAACGGTCCAAGTTCTGGACAATCAATTTTTAGTTGGATAAGTGAATGCGGTTCATCCGGAGAAATGAAAAATGACCACGAAACAGTGGCAATGAAATATAGCAGTAGCAGTGCGAATAGCGGGACAATAGAAGGAAGTGCATATTTACATGGTTCGGAAGGAGAAGAAGGGAGCGAGTATTTACTAACAGTAAGTGCAGCAGATAAAATGGGAAATGTAGCTATAAGTACATGGAGTTTCAAAGTAGGATTAAATTCATATATTTCACCAACAATTGCTAACCCGGGTTGTGATGCAATGGATGATTTTGAAGGCGTAAAAAGTAACGGCGGGGTATCATTTTCTCCTAAACAAGCAGAAATGAGTATGGAAGAAGGAAGTATAGGAATAATGGCAACAGGAATGTTGGTGCATAATGTAAGGTTGCTGACTACATTGGTAGATAGATTCAGAATAGTTAATGGTGCATCAGATTTTACACAATTATTACCAAATACAAAAGTATTAGTAATACCTTCCGGGGGTTTATGCGGATTAGGAGATGTAAAAAGTTTTAAACAAAAACTCCAGGACTACGTAAACGTAGGCGGCACCATAATAGTTTTCAGTCAGCAACATGGGTATGATTTTAGTGCTCTCCCTGTAAACCGAGATGCTTCGACTCCGCTCAGCATGACACCTTTATCAGCTTATGGATGGAGTGAAGATCAGAGTTGTCATTCAAATTCAACGTATATCAATGAAGTAAGTCCTATATTTAACGGACAGAACAGGGTAAACCTTGATTGTAACGTGGACGGGTATTTTACACAATGGCCTAATAATGCGAAGGTATTGCTTAATAGAACAAAGAACAATATGCCGTGCATGTTGGAGTACGAGATCCTTCGTTCCACTCAGAATGACGGCAATACTTCGACTCCGCTCAGTACAGGTGGTCGTGTAATTGTGACGACGTTGTATTCAGATTTCTCATATGCGCAGGGGTCACTAAGTTCAGAAGAAAAAACTTTAATTAAGAACCTTATAACCTACTGTAAAGATTCTACAACACCGGCAACACAACAATTACGGATAACTCATCCGATAGAGGGGATAACATTTTCAGTACAAAGTCCAAGCGATGTATTATTGGTAGGGCAGGATGTAGTGTTTAGTATAAAAATAAATAACACAACGAACGAAGATAGAACAATAAGGGTAGAATGGGATTGGACACATAGAGATAAATGTTGTTAAAATATCGTCGGAAAACAATATTTTTTAGTAGGCGAAAAACACCTTGACAGTATGCACATCGTACGTTATACTTTTAATGTAGTTGTAAGTTCTTTAATTTAGTAAGTGAAAAACCCCTGCCTGGTGGCGAGGCTCGCCAAAGGCGGCGAAAGGGCAACTCCAGAGAAATCTGGATGAGTTCGCAAAACAATGGGTCCCGAGAAATTGGGATAGCCAGGTTACCGAAGGTTCACAACAATAATAGGTGAGCAATCTTATTATTTAAGGTAATCTGGTTTTTATTTGTACTCGGAAATCACATTTAATGAGCAGAATGAGCTACTATACGATTGTGATTTTTTACACATATGCTTATTTTGATTGACTTGAAAATAAAAATAGGTACTATTTATAAAGTATGCAAAATTTTATAATGAGGAGTTGAATGTTATGAAAAAGGTATTTTTAGTAATCGTAGCAATGGCAATGGCAATAAGCGTAATTCGGGCAGAAAGCACGGGGACGGTGAAAGGAGAAGGTAAATTAGATTTTAGCCAAGTTAATTTGAATAAGGTTAAAGCAATAAATTTGACTAAATTAACAGATGATAACGTTCAATATAGAAAACCTAAATGGTCACCAGATAATACTGTAATAGCTGTGTCGAAAATCAAAGAAAAAGGAATATTCCTTGTGGATTTAAAAACTAAAAAGAAAACTAAAATTGAAAATACAGATGAAAGTCTAGGGGATTATTCATGGGCAGATGGTGGAATAAATTTTAGGGATAAAAACCATAAAACTAAGAAAGTACTAGTGAGTAATTATAAAAATGTTTTAGGCAGAATTATATTAAAAGGAAATTTAGTTCAAGATAGCGACAAGATATATTTAAAAAATAAAAATTCAATGCAGCTAATTGCTCCATGGGGAAAGAATCCAATATTTTTAGAAGATGGTAGTGTTCAATATCAAATTGATGATAATTTATATGTTATTTATGATGGCGAAAAAAGAGAAATTTATCACAAATATAGATCTGGAGTAACACGACCTTATAGTAAAACTGAAGAAATTGTAGAAAGTATGGTGGTTTCAGAAAACATGGCTTGTTCACCAGATGGCAAATTTATTATCTATGCGGATCGTAAAGATGATGGTTATAATTATACTGCTTCTGAATTAAAAATTAAGGAGATAGGAACAAAAGGAAACAAAAAAATAATAGATGTTCCAAATCTTATACCAGATCAGCTGGATTGGTCTTTTGATGGGAGAAAAATTATTTTTCTTGATTGGAAAAGTGATAGTATTTATTCTGTAGATTTAGATATTAAAAAATAAAAATTATGAAAACGAATAAGTTTTATTTATTAGCTATATTTTATATTTTATTAGCTTGTAATGTATTTGCTGGGATATTAGACAATATGAAGGTTTGTATTGATCCTGGACACGGCGGGGATGCTACTGGTGCGGTTGGGCCTACAGGATTGTTAGAAAAAAATGAAAATCTTATTATTTCTGATATTCTTAGAATATATCTTGCAAATGCAGGGGCTTCGGTTTTTAGAACTAGAGTAGATGACACGGATGTTTCATTCGCTGGTAGAGTTCAAAAAGGTGTAGATAATAATGTCGATTGGTTTATATCGGTACATTTGAATGCTGGAGCAGAGGGCGATCATACAACCAATAGAACAGAGGTATATTATTATTTTGGTGAATATCTTAATATGGCGACGTTGATATTAGAGCGTCAATTTATTAATCTGGCTATTCCTAAGAGTGGTCCACTTTATGGAAATTTTTACGTATTGAGAGAAAACCCCAAACCAGCTGATTTAACAGAATCTGCATTTATTTCTTGCACAGTTGAAGAAAGTTTATTAAAAGCAAGTGATATTCGAGAAGATAAGATGGCACTATCTATATATGAAGGGATAGTTGACTATTTTACACCACCAATTGCTCAGAAAGTTTCTATTACACAAGGGGGACAATCTAAATATGAAGCATACTGGCAAGATGGAACATCTGCGCGAATTTGGAATAAAACTTCTGACACACCAATAAATGCACAATCGAATGCTACAGTAATTATTGAATTTAGTAAAGTTGCTGAAATTGTTATGGTCGACGTTAATAATGTTGCAATAACAGGTTCACTCGATGCAACAAAAAAGAAATGGACTGGTGCAATAACACAAACTATGATTAATGATTTGGGAGATGGACAAAAAACTTTGAATATTATTGCTCATGACCGTGCCGTAAATTTTCTGGATGGAAAACCCAATACAATAGCAAAATATAATTTCTTAACAAAACAGTATGATAACTATGAGGATGAAAACGGTGCTAATACCCATGAGGGTGGTCATGATAAAAATCACTCATTTACCATAGACACTTCCCCACCCGAAGAGCCTGAATTGGGCGATGGTACACCTGGTGGAAATGGTGGTTTAGGCGGAACAGGTGGTGCCACAGTAACAAAGGATAAAAGACAAATAATAAAAGGAACAGCAGAACCGGGTAGTACCGTGATAGTAATAGTAAATGGTAAAGAACCTATTAAGGTAATTGTTGACGACGATGGTACATTTGAAGTGCCAATAGATTTAGATGAAGGCGATAATGAAATAGTGGTGTATATAGAAGACAAAGCTGGAAACAAATCAGGTGAAAAAAAATTCAATATAACATTAGACACTATTCCGCCACAGATTCAAGTACCAGAAAAAATAGTGATATATAATCCGTGTGGAGTAGATCAAACTAAAATAGCAACAGAAGTAAGTTTTGGAGCATCGGATGCAAATGGAGTAACAGAAATAATATGGGATTCTGACAATAAGCAATTTGATCCAGCGGTAAAAGAAGCATTTCTAAGTGATATCTTTTATTTTGGACAACACACAATAGGAGCAACAGACAAAGTAAATAATAGCAGTAGTAAGAATTTTGAGATAAAAATAGAATATGAGGACTGCAAGAGAGGGCCAGGTAATGATACTCCTGATGACAATGAAAGTGTAAATACAGTATTTAATGAATCAAGTAATACAGGAATAACAATAGATACTACAACACCGATAGCATTATTATTGGCAGGGATTGCAGGACATGCCAGTAGACTAATAACAAATGAATACGGACAAGATATTCGGGCATATTCGCCGATGTATTTTGACGGTAAAAAGTTAGCAGAGAATTACAAGGTATTGATAATCCCCAGTGGTGGACTAATGGGCTACAGTAATTCAACTACGTTTAAACAAAAACTCCAGGACTATGTAAATGCAGGAGGCACTTTAATAGTTTTCTCACAACAACATGGATATGATTTTAGTGCTCTCCCTACAAACAGCGAGATTGCTTCGTCGGGAACTCGCAATGACACCCTTGCAGGATTTGGTTGGGCAGAGGATCAATCATGTCATTCAAATTCAACGTATATCAATGAAGAATCACCGATTTTTAATGAACAGAGTAAGGTAAACCTTGATTGTAACGTGGACGGTTATTTTACACAATGGCCTAATAATGCGAAGGTATTGCTTAATAGAACAAAGAACAATATGCCGTGTATGATTGAGTATACAATAAAAGGTAGAGAGGTAGAAGGTAGACAGGTAGAAGGGAGAGTTATAGCAACTACTTTATATTCTGATTTCAGTTATGCTCAAGGGAGCTTGTCGTCAGAAGAAAGTACCCTCATAAAGAACCTTATAACCTACTCCAAAGACCCTTCTACACCCGCAACACAATCACTTAAACTTGCTCAACCGATAGAAGGGATAGGGTATTCAGTACAAAGTCCAAGCGATGTGTTATTGGTAGGGCAGGATGTAGTGTTTAGTATAAAAATAAATAACACAACGAACGAAGATAGAACAATAAGGGTAGAATGGGATTGGCTGCATTCCAACAGATATGTAATGGGCAGTTATCCGGTACCTGCAAACACTGAAGTAACAATCCCGTATACAATGACAAATATACAAAGAATAGGTAATATCTGGCAATTTAATTTATTTTTTTATGATGAAAATAATAGTTTAGTCGGCAATTGTTTAATAGGCGGACAAGCGTATGAAGCGACTTGTGATGTGAAAGTAACAACGGAAAATAAACAATATTATCCTAATGATACGGTAGCATATACGATAAATCTAACTAATAAAATATTTGTAAATTATAGCGGAGATATAGACATAAAAGTATTAAACAATAATAACCAGATGATACATGAAACGACAGATACATATGATTTTGCTTTATCGACCAGTATAGGAAGAAACTATACATTTTCATTACCTTCTAATATCGAAGAAGGAAATTACATAATATTATGTGAAGTAAAGAAAATAGGTAGTACGGACAAAATAAACGTGGCAAGTACATACTTTGAAATACCGAAGGCGAGAATAGAAATACCGTCGATATTACCGCAAGTATTTATACCAAATGCAGTAAACAATGTAACTTACAATGTAGCAAATAAGGAAGGCGATAAAACTGTTAACGGATCGATTACGGTGAAGATGATACAACCTGATAACACACTGATGTATACAGAAACAAAAAACTTTACAATTGCACCGGGTGTAACAGCACCAATCGAGTTTGGAATACCGATAGGGAATGTGAAATTTGGTAATTATAGATTGGAAGCGACAGCAAGTTATGAAGGAACTACAGTAGAATCAATTAACGTTATACCGAGTAATGCAACTATAGCAGTAAATTTTAATAAAACATATTATGGAATTAGAGAAAATCTTAGATTAGACGTATCTGTATTTGCAGGTGGAAAGTTTCAGCAAAAGGATTTGAAGGTGGTTACACAGATTTCAGCATTAAATTACACAGATGAAAAAACGATAACCTTAAATCCAACAGAAGTATATGTATCTACCCATATGGTAAATATACCGGAAACGATTATAACTGGAACGTATAATACAAGTATAAGGTTAGAAGTTAAAGGTATAAATGGGGCAGTAATAGATAGTGTTACTAAACAATTTACTTTCACGGTGCCGCCGGCGGATTTAAAGATGGCGGGACTTGATAAAGATGTATATGTAACAAGTCAAGATTCTTCGGCTTCACCTCAGAATGACACCACTCAAGGCAATATGCGTATTCAAAATACCGGCGGGGTGGATGGCAAATGGGATTATGTGTTGCGGTTATACAACGATGAGGAGTTACCTGTTTATGAGAAGCAGGGGGTGACTGTTTTGTTAAATCCACAGAGAGATCCTTCGTCTGTGACTCAGGATGACGGCGGGGGGCAGGGCTACCAGGAGATATTTTTTGACTTGTCAGACCAGTTAAAGAGCGGGAATTACCGTTTTGAGTTAAACGGGATAAATACAGCAACGGGTAAAATAGCGTTTGATTATAAACGATTTATGATAAGCGGACTGGAAGCAAGTGTTAGTGTAAATACAAGTAAAGAAATATATAAGACAAATGAGAATGTAGGGATAAATGCGAGTATAACAGTTGGGCCCGCCACTGAGGCGTCAGCGGGTCTCCGCGATGCTGCGACAATCGTTAAAGTATATTCGGCGTCACCGGGCTGGGAAAATATTATGCATGATAAACGGGTTTATTCAATAGCAAAAGACCCGGATAATAAAACCATATGGTTTGCTACAGATGGCGGGTTAATAAGTTTTGATACTACAACAGTAAAATGGCAGCATTTCACAACTGCCGAGGGATTACCGTTCAATGATTTACGTTGTGTAGCAGTAGATGAGCAGGATGTGTATCTTACCGGGGAAAGCCCTGACCTACTGAATGGATATTTGCGCTTTGCATTCGGAAAATTTAATAAAACTACTCATCAATCAGAAATAATATCCACTACCGGTTCACAACAATCTGTAAGCATAATCAATGCAGCGAATTTAGTTTGGTTTTTGACGGACAGAAATGCCGGGAATTATTTTGTTGAAAAGTATGATAAACTTAGTAAAACATGGAGTCATTACATTGATTATAATAGCGTATATTACGATGGTGTGGATACATGGCTTGCCAGTAATGACAACAATGTCTACAAATATGATCCATTAACCGATACGATGAAAGTATTTATACGTTTTGGAGTGCCGCTATCAAAAATAGCGGGAGATGAGCAGTATATCTGGGGTTATGCGAATGTCTATGATCCGTATAGCCGGACAATTAATATTTATAGAATTAATAAGATAACATTGGCATCGGAACTTGTAAAGCAAAATTTTTGGCTTGGCAATATTAACGATAATAACCAATTCCAACCGAGTATAATGTATTCGGAAGGTGACAGATTATATTTCTGCAATCAAGGCGTAGACCGCGGTTTGGTGTGGTATGATAAAGTAACCGGTTTATCCGGGGATTATAGTAATATTTTTGATAGTGTGTTAAGTTTTACTGCAGACAAAAATAATTTATGGGTAGGAACATATAGCGATATATACAGATTTGAGAAAAACTACCAATGGCAAAATTATACCCGGGCAAATTGGCTTGGATCAAATAATATAGCACGTGTAGCATCAGATGATAAATATTTATTCGCATATGCGACTGATAGCGGACTATATAAATATGATTTAACAAATAACACTTATAAAAATTATGCCTGGTCATTTATAAATTCAATATTTTTACTTAATGATACAACAACATTGATAGGCAGCGATAGCGGTTTAACAGAATTTAATAATTTAACTAATGATTTACGAGTAATAAGTTTACCTGAGAGTTTGCCTGTATATGATATAAAGCGGGACGCGGGCGATGTGTTTCTTGCATGTAATTCGAAAATATTTAAATATCAGTTAGTTAATAATCAGTGGCAGGCATATGATGTTCCGCCCGGTTCTAATATACGCAAGATTTGTCCTGACGGCAGATATATCTGGGCTGCCGGATACGTAAGCGATACATTTAGTTATTTATATAGGTATGATAGGGAAGAAAATAGATGGGATACCATAATGTCAAATATATGGTGGACCGGTATTGATATGTGTGTTGACAATGAAAATGTATGGGTATATTTTAACGCTCCATATCAAGGGGCATTAAGAAAATATAATAAGTTAACCGGTGTGACATCAGATGTTAATGGTTTTTTTGGAGTAAGTACATCAAATGGTAAGTATACCGGTTGTATTATACCCGATGGAAATTATTTGTGGCTGGGTGGTAAGGGCGGTGTTGTAAAATATAATAAGGAAACAGATGAAAAAGAAATTTTCACGATGTCAGAAGGACTTGCAGGTAACAATATAGTAAACGGAGCAGTATCTGATGATTCTGTCTGGTTTGCAGTAAATGATTTGAGTGATTTAACCGGCGGCGGCGGAGTATCAAGATTTTTGAAGAAAGGGAAGGTGTATTATTCAAATGTAATTGATAATGTGTCCGGTACCGGTGTTATACCGGTTTCAGACAATGCAGGTGCGATTGTAAATCAGGGTAAGTATTATACAGAGGTTATGGTAAAAAACAGAGATGGACAGAAACTTGCTTCCGGTGATAAAGGATTTTTTGTAAATGACGGCGATGCGGTTTTGACATTCAACACCGATAAACGCGCATACAAGCCGGGAGAAACTATAGATATTTCCGGTGCTGTTCATAATTTTGGACTTACCGAATTAACAACTTCCGTAGTGTTACTTAAAGGCAATGAGCAAATACTTTCGCAGGAATATATAATTCCGGCAAACGGAGTCACGAGTTTTAGTTTAACTACATTAGCGAATGAACCGTTTGAACTAAAAGGGCGATTAGGGGCAACAGAAACCATTGAACATATTTGGGTGGAAAAACCGATAGTGGATTTGGTAGTTACCGGTCCCGACATAGTCGGCCAGGAACAGTTTGAAATATTAGCGTTTGCAAAAAACATCGGAAAGGTGAATGCAAGTTTAGAACTTAATTTTGCAGGCGAGATATCCACGTTTACTTTAAAACCATCTGAAAACCGATTATTTGCAAGAGATTTTAATATAAACAAAGATACCTTATTTAATATAATTATATCAAGCGAAGTAGTTAAGACAGTCTTAAAATATATAAAATTTGACGGTAAAATTTTATTTGCTTGTCCAGTTTTAAAGGCATATCCTGAAGGTAATATTTCTGTCCCTATAAATATTGTAAATAACGGGAATATTAATCTTTCACTTAATTTTATTTATGAACTTACAAAAGACGGTGCACGAGTTAATTACCTGCAAAAGTCGTATAGTTTATTAACCGGTGCACAATTAGGCGATACATTGGTATATTATCTTACTGAAGGCGAGTATGTGCTGAATTACTATGAAACTAAATCCGGTTTGGCAAAAGGTAGTGTTTTGATAAAAGTAGCAAAAGAGAATATAGCGGAGATCACGAATTTAACCGATAACAAAGCAGTTGTTACAAACACAGGATGTAATGAGTTTTACGGTGTATTGAAAATAAAAACGGACTTTGCGGAAATTTTACAGGATATGGTTATTCCTATAGGAGAAAATAGAGAATATAGTTATACTTTGCCGAATGTTATAGTAGCAGCTTCATATACTGTAAAAACCGAGATACTTTACAACCAAAGTGTTGTGTCGGAAAGAAGTATATATAAAAAGTATGCGCCTTTGGGTGCTATAACTAATTTATCTTCAGAATTTGAGGTTGCTGCAGGAACATCTGCAACGCTTGAATTTGATGTGACAAATATAGGCAATGCTTCGGGGAATCTTGAGGTATCGGTATCTGCCGGTGATGTTGCCAATTTTATCAAGAAAGAGTATTTTAACATAGATGAACAGAAAAATCTTTCGTTTGAAATTAAACCTGCCGATGATTTAGATACAAGGAAGCTTATGGGCTTTGTAACCTGCAAAAATGAATTTGGCGATGTTAAAGAAAGCACGTTTACATTAAAGATAATCGGTTATAAAGCGGGAGTTTCGGCGCAATTGGATAAGCAGTATTATTTAGAAGGCGATACCGCTACGTTTACGATGAATATATGGTCTACAAATTCTGAAACGATTACAGACGGATTTATCAAAGTTAATTTCAATACTTATGAAGCGAGCCGGACAATAGCCAATCTTACTCAGTCAACGCAGACATTTTCGTTTAATGTTCCGGTTCATCACACGGGCAGTAAATTATTTTACGGCGTGTATCTGGCAAGCGGCAGGTCGTTATACCTGAATTCTTCATATATATATCCTAAGAATGACGTTGTAACTGTTTCTGCAGATAAACAGATATATAACACCGGAGAGAATGCAAATATTAATATAATTACTAATTCCACAGGTACGCTGAGTTATACTGTGTTTGGTACGACAAACGAAATCTTAGTTCCCGGTTTGGTAAATTTAACACTTACACTTCCGCAGGAAATTGTCACAGGTACATATTATGTTGATTATAGATTTAGTGCGCAAGGTTCTACGGAAATTGTTACTGGCAGAATCCCAATAGATGTTGTCGGTTATACAACAAGGATATTAGAATCAACGCTTGATAAATCAGAATATGCGATTGGGGAAAATATGGAGCTGATTTTAAGAATCGATTCAAATAGAGATATAGTTGATATTAATTTGAACGGTATATTAAAAGATAATGACGGTAACAGTTATATTACCATAGATAAAACAATCGATTTACTAAAAGGCGAAAACATAATAATAGCGACCGGAACAATTACCGGTGGTTCTGACGGACTTACACAGCTGGTATATACGTTAAATAAAAATAATTTAGCGCTTGTTTCAGGTATGAAGTCGTTTGATTTGGTTGTTAAAGATATTTTACCGCCACAGAGTCAATTACAGATTTCAGATTACAAGTTTCAGATTGATGGCAAGATTTATATAACACCAAAATCAGAAATATCATTATCGGCGGTGGATTATGGTGAGTTTCCGCTTGGAGTAAAAGGAATTTATTATTCAATAGATAAGAATACATACTCTTTCTACCCTTCTACCTCTTTACCTCTTTACCTTGCTTCTGAAGACATTCATACAATTGATTACTATTCGGTTGATAAACGAAATAACACCGAGCTTATTAAATCGGCTACATTTTATGTGGATAATACTCCACCAGAGGTGGAATTAAAGATTACAAATTATAAATTAAAAATTGATGATAAGATTTATGTTAGTTCGGTGCCGGTAACGGTAGAAATATCTGCAAATGATCCTGTAATCAACGGAGTAGCTTCCGGTTTAATGACTTTTTCTAAATCAATAAATAACGGGAATTGGACTGATATAACTGTACCGCTTTATTTTGATAGCGGTTCTAATTCAATAGAAGTTAGTGCAATTGATAATGTAATGAATCAAGCACAGAATAAAAAATTTACGGTAAATATTGATACGATTCCGCCCGTGAGTCAATTAGAAATTAAAAATGAAAAATTAAAAATTGGGGATAAGTATTATGTAAATGCAGAAACACTAATAACGATAACGGCGCAGGACGTTGGTGAGGCGGGAGTTAAAAAAATAGAATATGCAATAACTAATTCTGAAGTATCGGATTATTCTTTTTTGCAATTTGTAAATTATTCTAAATCATTAGATTTAACACAAATTTCTGATGGCGAGCATTACATATATTATCGTTCAGTGGATAATGTTGATAATACTGAAAATATTAAAAGTTATAATTTTATTTTAGATAAAACAACACCGGAAACAGAATTACAAATTTCAAATAGCATATTTCAGATTGGGGACAAAATATTTATTTCTTCGCCAACTGCTTTTAATTTAACAGCTACTGATAATTTAAGCGGTGTTAAAAGAACAGAATTAAATATAGATAATAATTCCTGGTTTGAATATATACCTGTAAAACCTGAGTTTCCGGGATGTATCTCTTATTGGAAATTTGATGCCGGAAGCGGAAATGTAGCCAATGATTTTTATGGTGTAAGTAACGGTGTAATTAACGGTGCTACTTGGTCGGATAGCGGAATTTACGGCAAAGCACTGAGTTTTGACGGAATTAATGATTCGGTAAATATTAACGATGCTTCGTTCCCATCAGGTACTTCTCCTATAACAATTTCCATGTGGATAAAACCTTTCACTATGGGTGGAACACCATGGGGGCCGATGCCATTTTGGTTGGGTAGTACTTCCATGGGCAATATTTATTGTCATTTACAACCGGATGGCAGTATAGTAGCAGGCGGATGGGCTGAACCCCAGGCTTATTCGGCACCGGGAATTATTAAGGCAAATAATTGGTATCTTTTTACAGTAACAAGCGATGGCAGCGGAATCAAAGTTTATGTAGATGGAAATATGGTTGTAAGCAGAAATCAGAGACCAATAAATAAACAAATATTTATGGTTGGTGGTGCTCCTTTTGGATATTATTTTAATGGTTTAATCGATGATGTAATGGTTTTTAATAGAGCTTTAACCGGACAGGAAATAAGCCAAAGAGCAATCCGGGTGATAAATAGTATAGATAAGTCCTGTACAATTTCCTATAGAAGTATTGATAATGTAAATAATATAGAGTTGGCTAAAACAAAAGATATTATTATAGATAATTTTGCACCGGAAATAAGCATAAGTACTTCAATTGCCGGTAGAAAATATGTAGCAACCATAGATAAAATAAATATTGATTACACAATAACCGATTTAACTCCTTCTGCAACAACCGGTTACTTAACTTTAGTAGAATGTTCTGATACGTCAAAAATCGGAAGCAAATATAATGTAAAATCCGGTGACCAGATAGAGCCATTAAGTTTACCGTATTATGGTTTTTATACAATGAGCGTTGAAGCGACAGATTCTCTCGGTAATTACAGTTCATCTACAACAGGAAAATTTGAAGTTGTATGGGATACAAAACCGCCAAAAAGTCAGTATACAGTATACGGTACACAGTATACAGTTGACGGGAAAACATATATAACGGCGGAGTCGCAAATAGAATTGACTGCTGTTGATGATTTAATAGCAGTGGGCGATGGAATAGGTTTAGGTATTCAAAATATTAAATATAAGGTTGTCATTGCGAGTGAAACGCAGCAATCTGATTTTGTAAATTATATCGGTACATTTACAATAACTACCGAAGGGGAGTACGTAATTAGTTATTACAGTATTGATGTTATCGGAAATATTGAACAAATAAAGACCCTCGATTTCATTGTTGACAATATACCTCCAACGTCAGTACACAGTATACAGGATTCAGTATATCAGACAGAGGATAAAATCTTTGTAAGTTCGGAGACGATAATAAGTTTAATATCGATAGATCCTTCGACTCCCGATGGTCGCTCAGGACAAGCCTGCGGCTTGAAATACACTGAATATAAAATAGATTCTGGTCCATACACTATCGCACTATCCCACGATTGTACTATCCCACTAGATACCTTAGCTGAAGGTGAACACACAATATATTACCGTAGTTACGACAACCTACTAAATCAAGAGCAAGAAAAATCACTAACAATAACAATTGACAACAGTGTACCAGAGACGTGGTTCGTAGTTCACGGTTCACAGTTCATAGACAATGATAATAGATACATAACTTCGGAATCGCTAGTTGAATTATTGGCAGTGGATTCTAACACAATACCGTCAGGCATAAAAGAAACAAAATATACGATATACACCAGTACCGATAATATTCCAGCATATATCCAATACACCACCACATTCAATATAACCGGCATAGATGGAATATATTCAATGAATTATTACTCGCAAGATAATATAGAAAATACAGAACCAGAAAGAACTATAACAATAAAATTAGATAATACTCCGCCGGAATCGGAATTACAAATTTCAGATTACAAATTTCAGATTGAGGATAAAACATATATAAGTAGCGATACCGAAATAATAATAATCGCGGAAGACCCGATAATAAACGGAGCATCTTCAGGGCTAAAAGATATTAAGTTCAAAATTGATGGTTCAGAGTTCGTGAATTACACTTCTTCGTTTACATTGACCGAAGGTGTACATACAATAAAATACTATGCAGAGGATAATGTAGGTATCCTTGAAACAATAAAAGAACAAACATATTATGTAGACACAACTCCACCAGTCACAACCATAAGCACGACAGAAACCTACATAACACCAGACACACCAATATCATTTATAGCAACAGATCCTTCGACAAGCTCAGGACAAGTCCCTGTTGTAGCTAGTGGGATAAACAAAACTGAATATAGTATTGATAATGGTAATTTTAATATATATATAACCAGCTTTACATTATCAGTGGGGACTCATACGGTAACCTATCGGAGTATAGATAACGTCTCAAATACAGAAACATTAAAATCAACAGTATTTACAGTAACACAATTAACTGAATATGCAGCATTTGGAATTGAAGGAATAATAATAAACGGCCAGAGTAAAATATACGGAGATGTTAGAAGTAACAAACAAATAAAACTATCAGGACAAGCATTAATAGACGGTAATGCAGAAGGACAGAAAATAACACTAACAGGACAAAGCAAAATAATAGGAACAATAACACAAAATGCACAACCAATAAATCCATATACAATAGATTTGGATACGATGCAGGTAAAAATATCACAAAATAATGACAACGACAAAATACCATTAACCGGCAAAGGCAAAAAAGCATTAATAAACGGAATACTTACACTATCAGGACAAGACACTATAACAATATCAACAGGAACATATTATTTATCAGGAATAGATCTATCAGGACAGGCAAAACTTAATCTAACCGGTGAAATCCAGATATTTAGTATAGGCAAAATACAAATAGCTGGACAAAGCGAAGTACATTCTACCGGGAACCCATATAAATTAATAATTTATTGTAACACTACACAACCAATACAGATAAGCGGGCAGGGGGAACTAAAAGGAATAATATATGCACCATACAGCGATGTATCAATAAACGGACAAGGGATAACATTAAGCAATGTAATAGCAAAAAGCATTGACATAAATGGTCAAAGTAAGATAGTAGGTGTAAACTACAAAGAAAAGCCAATATTACTTGGAGCGATAAAACAAGCGCCATCGGCAGAATTTGTAAAAGGCGAAGTATATGCATATCCAAACCCTGCAAAGAATGGATACCAGCCAATTATACATGTAGAGTGCGGGATAGCCGATTTAGTTGAAATAAGAATATACAACGTAGCAGGCGAGTTAGTGCACAAAGATGAAATATCTACACAGCCTATGATAAAGAATAACAAATATGCATACGAATATACTTGGGATATATCTAATAAAGCATCCGGAGTATATTTATATTTAGTACGAGCACACAAGAACAGCGAGAAAACAATAAAAGTATTAAAGAAAATTGCACTGATAAAGTAGTTGCAAACCCCACCTGAATGACGTAGTCGGGCAGGCTTGGTTGGATATAATATTAGAATCAAATGTGAAAAATATGCTAAAAAAATATAAACTAGTTTCTATATTATTATTAATGCTTGGCGGTATTTTAAGCTCTGTAGAGGGAGTGATTTTTTATGTTGATGTGAATGGAACAGATACTACCGGATACGGTACTCAAACCAAACCTTGGAAAACATTATCATATGCGGTAAGCCATATACCTTCTAACTTTCAACAGGGGAGTGTAGTTCATTTGAATGCCGGGATATTTACAGAGATACAACAATCAGTTGTGCCTATCGGAGTAAGTATAGAGGGAGCAGGTATAAATAGTACAATTTTAAGAGGTGCAATTATAAATTCCATTTCAAACGGAATAGCTTTGATTAGTCTTAAATCAAGCCCGGTACAAAGCGGTAATCAGACATTAAGTAATTTTAAGATAGACGGCAATAATAAAAATCTTTATAAAGGGATAGAAATAAGCGGAAGGAATAATGTCGTTATTCACGATATTATTTTCTCGGAGATTTATTTTAACGGAGCGGAAATTACTTCCGGAGGAACAGCGGGAGACCACGCACCGCCGGCAACCTACCTGACAGGTTTCCAGGCATATAATCTTACTTTTAATAATTGCTCGCGAGATATTACAAGCAGTTTAACTACCGGAGTTTTGCAATTAGCGCACTTGGATAGGGCTGTTATACATGATATTACAATTTCTGAAAATAAAGGAAATGGAATAACGTATATTAATAAAGGATGGTTTAAAGGATTAAAGATTTATAATTGCAATATAAACGTGCCTGGTTACGATTTATATTTTGGTTCTGATAAAGCTATTGAGTTATGGAATTTATATGACGATTGTGAAATTTACAATAATAATTGTAATGGCTGGTTTTCATTATTAGAAGGTAACAAGGGCGGCGGGACAAAGAGCGTTAAGATACATGATAACAAACTTATTTATCAGGGTACCGCACAAACGAAAGCTATCGAGATATCCGTTTCAGATATAGAAATATATAACAATTATATTTCCGGATTTGGTTTTGGTTCTCAGATTTCTGGGATAAATAATATGTCAAATATTTCCATACATAACAATACATTTTACGACCAGATTCTATATCAGGTTCTGATTACATTACGTAAGAATGTTAGTACAAATACAAATTATTCTGTGACAAATGTGGAGATATATAATAATGTTTTTGATAGTGTTAATGACGGGAATGCGCCGGACGACATCAATATTGAATCTGTAGGCGGTGCAAGCGGGCCCCTGAACGGTTTTAAGGTAAAAAATAATATTTTTATGACTGATAACGGTGTAAGCGTGAATCTCTTCAATACTGCAATTAATGTTACTGTACGGAATGCAGAGGCAAAGTTTAATTGTTTATATAATACAACCAAAGGAAATTATGCATTAGGTGTTGATTTCGGTAATAATTTGGAGAATACTGATCCCAGAATACAAAGAGTAGGAAATCGTTACGATGATTTGTACTATAGATTACAACCAAATAGTTCTTTGATTGAAGCCGGTACTGATGTTGGATTTCCGTACATTGGCAATGTTCCTGATATAGGAAGGTATGAATACGGCACTCCCGATACAATTCCACCGTCCAGAATTACCGATTTGTCAATAGTTAGTATTAGTAGTCTTACAGCCACGCTTAGCTGGACCGCGGTAGGCGATGACGGAGCATCCGGAACAGCAAGCAGATATGATATCAGATATTCTACAGTATTGGATGATATAGTTAATTGGAGTAATAATGCGATTAAATGCGGAAGCGAATTGAATCCTCATGTAGCAGGTTCAATAGAGACATATAATATTGCGGGATTGTCACCTAGTACGGTATACTATTTCGGTATAAAAGTTAGAGATGAGGTTCTTATTAATTGGAATGGAGTATCTAATATAATTACAACACAGACTCAGCCGCCGGATCCGCCTGATGCTATACTACCTGCGAAGATAGCTGATTTAGTTATAAGTGATTACGATAGCACAAGTATTACATTAAGCTGGACCGCGGTAGGCGATGACGGAGCATCCGGAACAGCCATTAAATATGAAATTAGAAGAAGCAATACAGAAATAAACGACAGTAATTGGGCATCTGCTACAATTTGTGATAATTCCATTATTCCTAAACCTGCAGGTAATGTTGAAAGTTTTAGAATAGAAGCATTAACACCTTTAACACAATATTATTTTGCTGTAAAGGCTGCAGACGAAATTTTTAACTGGTCAGTAGTATCAAATTCTCCCGGTACTATAACTCTTGAAACCGGATATAGCAAGCCTGTGGTTAGCGGGTTGAGTCAAAAAACGGTAAGTGAGCAAGTTTTAAATTGGGGAGCTTGGACAAACAGTCAGCAGATAGTAGTGACTTTTGCAATAACCGATTTAGATATTTTAAATACTTTCCAATATAATATCCAATTTTCAACGACTTCAAATTTTTCGATTAATTATATAGATTTTGTTTGTCCTGAAACAACTACACTCAGTGCCGGAGTAACAAGTTATGTAACTTCAGTATTACCCGAGGGCAGATGGTTTTGGCGTGTTAGAGCAAAAGATAACACAGGTTTATACGGCGACTATGTCAGCGGCGATTCAGTTGGATTAAAAAATTTCGGAATAGATTTAAGCGAGCCTAACAGTGTTATGATAAACAGTATAATTACATATATTTCATCGGCTGCTATTACTGCATCGGCAAACGATAATATGTCAGGATTAAATAGTACGCCATATCGTGTAAGATATTCTATTTCACAAGTTTTTGATGCAGGTACCATAACTGAAAGCGATTGGTTTAGTAACAAATATTACACAAATGCAATACTGCCAAATACAACATATTATTTTCAGGTAAGAGCCAGGGATGCACTAGGCAACGACAGTGGTTGGACAAGTTTATCCGGTAAAGTTACAAAATGCAATATACCTACTGTTACATGGGGCGAAGTATATACAAGCAGTATAAGCATAAGATGGAGCAATCCTGCACCGAGCAATCCGGCAGATACTCTTTATATAATAGAATTATCAAGCACAAATTTTAAAGGCGGAACAAATTCAATGATCGGAGCAACTACTTGTGCAGCCGGGGAATTAACAGTAGAAGGATTAAACCAAAGGACTGTGTATTGGGCACGTGTAGCAGCTGTTAATTATGTTAATGAAGCGTCCGTGAGAATATTGAGTAATACAAAGATAACATCGGGTACAGGCGGTGGCGGCGGCGGCGGTTCCGGTGGCGGCAGTGGTGAAGGTGGCAATGATTTTGCATCTCCTGAACCGGCAGGCGATTTAACAGCTACTCCGATTGGGGATAACAAGATAAAATTAGATTGGTCAGAATCAACAAGCGCTGATGCGGAAAATTACAGGGTATATATGTCAACGGGAGAAATAGATTATACGACACCAAGTTATGTAGTGAATAGTACTCAAACGGAATTAACTATAGATAATCTGACAGATGGACAGGAATACAAATTTGCTGTAAGAACGGTTGATGAGTTTGGAAATGAAGATACAAATACTAATGAGGTGGCGGAGACAGCGGTAGATAATTTATCTGATACGATAATAACAAAATTAAGTACTCCTACAAATGGAATGAAAATAAGCGGGACAAATGTACTTTTATTAGCAGACAATTTAATAGGAGATACAACAAACATTAAAGAAGTTACATTTGAATATAGAAAATTCGGAGATACAGATTGGATAACGATCCCAGTACCGGATCATGTGTCCGGCCAGAATAATCCTGATGCGGTCAGTCCGTATTACATGCAATGGGATGTAAGCGGTTTGGAAAATAACCAGCAATATAATTTAAGGGCAAAGGCGACAGATACAAATGGTATAGCAGAAGAAAATGCGGGGTATATTACGGTAAAAATTGATAATGTCGATCCCGATATTGAGGAAACCGGCAATCATAAATATGAACGGATATATAATAATAAATTAAACGAGGTGAAAATACTTGATACGTATACGAACTTAATAAGTTCTATAAAGATATCTACGGGAGTATTAACTAGCGGTGCTACGGACAAATTGAAAATAACTATGAATACTGCCGATGCACCGCAAGTTTCTAAAAATTTAATACAAATAGGTTATATTTATAAGATAGAACTTGAAAGCGGACAGACACAATTTTTAGATAACTTGGAAATAACATTACCATACAAAGATTCAGACGATAATAACAGAATAGATGAAAACGATATTTTAAGCAGTAAGCTTATGATATATACTTATAACGAAAAAGCTATCAAATGGGATAAAATAACTACAACGAAAATCGATAAAGCAAATAAATTAGCGACAGGTATAACCAAGCATTTATCTTTTTACGGAGTTTTTGCTGCGCTACAAAACGATTTAGTTATAGCGCATGTATATCCTAATCCGTTTAAACCGAGTTTAGGACATACAAAAATATATTTCACCAATTTGACCAGCCATTCAAAGTTAAAGATATTCAATGTTGCAGGGGAATTGGTATATGAAGATGATAAAAATACTCCTACAGGCGAATTAACATGGGATGCGAATAATAATAATTCGGAACCGATAGCTAGCGGAGTATATATTTATATGATAATTAATAACAACAGCCAAATCAAAAAAGGTAAATTAGCGATAGTAAGGTAGTGTAATATAGTACACAGAATACAGGATACAGTAAAAAAGGCATTGTTGCCATCTTTGAAAGGGGATGGTTTTTTTTATGCGCGGAAGTCGGAACTACGTACCGACTGAGCACATAATCCCGCAAGGCGGGATATCTGCTTGTTGTCTCGCTTAGGATTATTAAAAGTTTTTAATCTATTTCTAATTTTATTTTAATTAAGGTAATACTATAATTTAAACAGAAAAAAATAAATTAGGAGGTTTAGAAAATGAAAAATTTATTAGATTTGGTTGTTGCAGTTTTCATAATAACAACTAATGTTTTCCTGGGTCCTAAAAATGTTGTTAAAGATAATTCTTTGGAAAGAAGATCGGAAATTTCAATCCGTTCAATTAAGAATGAGCCGGATTTGAAAAGAGTGATTTTTATTTTCCATAAAGAAAAAGTTAGAAATATTTCAAAAATAGTTTCTAGTAAGAATATAAAATATGCAAAAATATTGGGTAAATTGAAATGGGAAACACTTCCCGTTTCCTATGGAATAAACTCAGATATGTATTTTGGTGAAATTCAGCGGGCATTTGATGAATGCAATAGTCAGTTAAGTACAAATCTTTTTGCTCAACCGGATTCAATCATTAATAATAGTTTTATAAGAGATGGTTTCAATACCATTTTATGGCAGCCTTTGAGTTCTTTTTTCGGTGCAAATGCGATTGCGGTAACCCAACTGGTTTACAATTCCCGTAGAATGACAATACTTGAATTTGATATTGCTTTTAATTCTGATTTAGCATGGGGAGCAGGTGCTGATAATACTTTTGATGTTTATGATGTTGCTATGCACGAATTAAAACAAATAATTCCATTAATTGATTTACGTAAGAAATATATAATACCGGACTCAAAAATGTATGGATATGCTCCTGAAGAGTAAATGGTTATATATATATATATATATAAGGAAGGTGTAAATTGAAAATTCTTATAGTATCAACTAATAAAAATAAAAATCCGATAGCTGTTATGCCTTTTGGTGCATGCCTGGTTGCAGAAGCAACAGAGAAATTCGGTCATCGGGTTAAGATTTTGGATTTGATGTTTTCTACAAATTATAAATCCGATTTAGAAAAACAAATAAATTTATTTAAACCTGATGTTATAGGTTTGTCTATCAGAAATATAGATAACAATAATTTTCAAAATACTGTAACTTATTTTGACGAGCTTAAATACTTGGTAAATTTAATAAAGAAGAATAGTAAAGCAATTATTGTTCTTGGCGGTTCAGCGGTCGGGATTATGCCGGAGGAATTGTTAAGATATACGGATGTTTCACTTGCGGTAACAGGTTATGGCGAGATTGTTTTTCCAAAGCTTCTTGAAGCTATTTCAGAAAATCTTTCTTTAAATATTCAGGGCGTAGCTCAAATTGAAAGCGGCAATTTTGTTAAAAATAGTTTATCTAATATTTTAGTTGGGGATAATTGTGAAGTTCCGGATTTTAATAGATGGATAGACGTCAATGCATATTTAAAAAAACAGAGCAGTATACCTGTTCAAACTAAAAGAGGTTGTCCTTATAATTGTATTTATTGTACTTATCCTATAAATGAAGGAAAAACATATCATTTATTCAGTCCAAAAAGTGTTGCCGCTTCAGTTAGAAAGCTTGTCGAAAAAGGTTTAAATGATATTGAGTTTGTAGATAATGTTTTTAATTCGCCGTACCGGCATGCAATTGATGTTTGTAATGAAATTAGGTCTGAAAAGATAAATGCAAGATTTCAGACAATGTCTCTTAATCCGCGTTTTGTTGATGATAGATTATTAGATGTTATGGAAGATATTGGTTTTTCCGGAATCGGTATTACAGCGGAAAGCGCATCGGATAAAGTACTTAAAAATCTAGGTAAAGAATATAATTCGGCTGAATTGCATGAAGCTGCTATATCAGTTTATAAGCATGAAGTGCCTTGTTTCTGGATGTTCATGTTAGGGGGTCCGGGCGAGACAAAAGAAACAGTAATAGAAACTTTAGAATTCGCAAAAAATTTTGTACGATCTGAAGATATTGCGTCTTTTGCAGTAGGTATAAGGATTTATCCGGGTACGGAATTGGCAAAAAAAGCAGGGGAGGATGGAGACTTAAATATGTATAGGCCGGAGTTATTAGATCCTTTGTTCTATACTTCGCAGGGATTGGATGCAGATTGGGCTATATTGGAAGTAAAAAAATATATGGATGATAACTTTAATTTTATTGATTCAGATTCAATGGGATTAAGTTTTCTTCCTTCAATTTATGGGTTGGGATATAAGTTAGGTGTAAAGCCTCCTTTATGGAAACATGTATCAACAATGAGACGTATGTCTAGATTAGTGGGTTTAAATATATGAAAATAAAAGAAAAAAAAGATAGTGTGCATATTGCATCAATAGCTACTGTTGTGCCGTCTTTCAGTGCATCTCAGCAAGAAGCAGAGATGTTTGTAAATAAGAATTATAAGGATAAACTTAATTCCAGAGCTTTTAGCATTCTGCACAGAGCATTAAACCACTCAAGCATTCAGAAACGGCATTATAATTTAGATAATTTAGAGATTTTACTTAACGAAAATGCCGATGCTAAAATTAAGCGTTTTACAAATTCGTCAATTGAATTATCAAGCAAGGCAATTAAGGAAGCATTATTAAAAGCAGGAGTTTCAGTACAAGATGTTACAGGACTTGTAGTAAATACCTGTACCGGTTATATTTGTCCGGGCATTTCTACTTATTTGATTGAAAATCTTGGGTTAGGACATGACATTCAGACATACGATTTGGTTGGCAGCGGTTGCGGAGGCGCTATTCCAAATTTAACAGTTGCAGAGGCATTGTTGCGCGAATTGCCGGATAATATTGTGTTAAGTGTTTCGGTAGAGATTTGCAGCAGTACGTTCCAGATGACTAATGACCCAAGTCAATTAATTTCGGATTGTATTTTCGGTGATGGTGCTTCTGCTGCGGTGTTATGGAACCGTCCGGAAGGTATTCAACTTGTAGCATCAAAAAGTAATTACATCCCGGAATATCGCGAAGATATACGGTTTATTCATAAAGACGGTCAATTGCATAATCAACTTTCTTCAAGGCTTCCTTCTTTAACAGGTAAAGCCGCTAATGAATTAATAGAAAATATTTTAGAAAAATATGAATTAGAAAAAGAAGATATAAATCATTGGGCTTTTCATCCGGGCGGAGAAAATGTAATAAATTCCTTGAGAGATGAAGTTAGTCTATCTGATGAACAATTACGACATACACGTTCAGTTTTATCAAAATATGGGAACATGTCTTCTCCAACTGTGATGTTTGTGTTAAAAGAGATTCTTGATAAAGGGGTCAATCCGGGGGATTGGCTGGTAGCAGCGTCTTATGGTGCCGGTTTTTCCGCACATGCATATCTTTTAAGGGCATAGGGATTAAAAAAATAAATGATTAATTATAAGAGTATTATTCTGTTTCTTTTTTTATTTGTGAATTCTCAGGTTTTTGGAATTCAAAAATCAAATCTTGTTTTAGGAAAGGTCAAACTGCCTAAAGGATTTAAAATTGAAATTTATGCTAATAATGTAAAAGGCGCCCGTTCTCTTGCTCTGGGAAAAAACGGAACTGTTTTTGTCGGTACACGGGAAGAAGGGAAAGTATATGCGATAAATAAGAGAAAAGAAATTATTACTCTTGCAAGAGGTTTAAACATGCCAAACGGAGTGGCATTTAAAAACGGAGCTCTTTTTGTTGCTGAAATAAATCGAATTCTTAGATTCGATAATATAGAAACCAGATTAAAAAACTCTTTTAGCCCGGTTATTATCAACGACACACTTCCTCAAGATAAAAATCATGGCTGGAGATATATCGGGTTTGGTCCTGACGGAAAACTTTATATTTCAATCGGAGCACCCTTCAATGTTTGTGTATCGGATGATAAACGTTTTGCAACTATTATGAGGATGAATATGGATGGTACCGGGGCGGAAATATTTGCTTCAGGTATTCGTAACAGCGTTGGATTTGATTGGAATCCGGAAACAAAAGAATTATGGTTTACAGATAACGGAAGAGATTGGCTGGGCGATGATCTCCCTCCGGATGAACTAAATCGTGCACCGGGAAAAGGCATGAATTTTGGTTTTCCATATTGTTACGGGAATAATGTCCCTGATCCTGATTTTTCAGGATTTTCTAATAAAGGATTTTCTGGTACGGAAATGGATCTTGGTTCTCATGTAGCAGCTCTTGGTATGCGATTTTATACGGGCACAATGTTTCCTAAAGAATATCATAACCAGATATTTATTGCAGAACACGGATCGTGGAATCGCACGGTACCGTTAGGTTATAGAATAACTTTGGTGTACTTAAAAGATAACCATGCTATAAAATATGAAACATTTGCGGATGGATGGCATGATGGTGAAAAAGCATGGGGTCGACCGGTTGCTATACTTGTAATGCCTGACGGAGCGATACTTGTGTCAGATGATAAAGCAAGCGTAATTTATAGAATAAGCTATCGAAAGGGAATAATAGGAGAGTAAAAATGGATTATATATCAGACAATAGATTAAAAAGTCAGAAATGGAAATTTTATTTTGTGTTAGTTGCATGGCCGGTGTATCTTTTTATATTACCCTATTTATATTTAAAAATAGGTTTATTATCAGTAGTTTTTATGATATTTCCCGGCATATATCTTTTCACCTGGTGTGGGTTTCTTATGCATGAATCATGGCATAAATATGTTCCGGGTTTATCTTACGGGTTTTTCTACAATGTGTTTGCATGGATGCTTTTTACCGACCCGCAGGTTTATAGAATGGTCCACGGAGGGCATCACTCAAATGTAAATTCATGGAATGATACTGAATTTCATCCGATTGGAAAAATAGAAAATTTTGTTTTAAGACGAATTTACAATATTTTTGAAATAATTCTTGGCATTGCTTTTATAACAGTTATAACATTATTTGTTGTACCTTTTCACCCTCAATATAAGGCAAAATATAGTTTTATTAAATTGTTTACATCTGTAGTGGTATGGTCAGCTTTTTTAGGAAGCATAGGTTATTTGTCTTATATAACATTTAGTGTTAGCGTAAAACAGATAATTATAAGTTTCTCTCTTTCCCTCTGGATTAATTCAATTGTTTTACACCATTCACAGTTAGTGGAACATGGTAACTTGATAGTTGACGGTGATTGGAAGCAGAGAAATATAAAAACACGGAATCTAAAAAATAGCGGAATTTTTGAGAAAATATTTATTTTTTTAACGCACGGCGATTCAAGCGAACATGTACTTCATCATACTTTGGTAGGTATTTATTCGAGACCGTTTCCGGGAGTTGTTCCGATGCCTCAGGAATCGGTCTATATTACTTTAAGAGATTATTTAGGAATTTTACGGGGTATGGTTACGGAGAAATAATAACAAGTATGAAAATTTTTAAAGAGATGATACGAATTATAAGAAAAAAAGAATTACTTAATTTAAGGAGAAGAAATGTTTGGTAAAGGAATAACCATATTTAAAATATTAGGTTTTGAAATTAGAATAGATGCAAGCTGGATTTTTATTGCCATACTTGTTACATGGTCTTTAGCGATTGGTTTTTTCCCAACCCGCTATGGCAACCTTTCAACAGCAACTTATTGGTGGATGGGAATTTTTGGGGCGTTGGGGTTGTTTAGTTCGGTAGTGTTTCATGAGCTTTTCCATTCTCTTGTTGCAAGAAGATTCGGACTGCCTATACGCGGAATAACGCTTTTTATTTTTGGCGGAGTTTCTGAAATCGAAGAGGAACCCCGTAGTGCCAAGGCAGAATTTTTTGTGGCAATAATCGGTCCGCTTTCAAGTATATTTTTAGGAGCATTGTTTTTTGGATTTTCGTATTTGCAGAGGAATCACGGTTGGTCGGCATCGGTATTCGGAGTTTTTGCCTATATAAGCTGGATTAATTTTATTCTTGCGGCTTTTAATATGGTTCCTGCATTTCCTCTTGACGGCGGGCGGGTTTTGCGTTCTGCACTTTGGCAATGGAAAAATAACTTAATATGGGCTACGCATATTTCATCATGGATAGGTTCTACTTTTGGTCTTTTATTAATATTTTTGGGAATATTTGCAATATTTATGGGATCTTTTGTTAATGGCATATGGTATTTCCTTATTGGAGTATTTTTACGTAATGCATCCCAAATGTCTTATCAGCAGCAATTATTACGTAAAATATTGGAAGGTGAAACGGTAATGCATTTTATGACACCTAATCCTGTCTCGGTTCCACCCTCAGTATTATTATCCGAATTTGTAAATGATTATGTTTACAAATATCATTATCAAATGTTCCCCGTAGTTTTCAATGATGAACTTATTGGGTGTATAAGCACTGACGATATAAAAGGAATTCCGCGTCAGAATTGGAAAACACTTGCAGTCCGGGATATTATAACCAAATGCTCTTTGGATAATACAACATCTGCAGATAGTGATGCAATGAAGGCATTTTTAGTTATGACTAAGAATAGCAACGATAGGCTACTTGTTATAGAAAAAAATAAACTGATTGGTATTGTTACGCTTAAGGATATACTTCAATTTTTTACAATTAAGTTGTCGCTTGAAGGCAAAGATTTTGAAAAATAAAGTTTTTTACAACAAACAGCCCGGTTTTAAAGCAAATAAATCGCTTCTTCATCTTTTCTTCACGACATTACCCATTTTTTTTGGATAAGATTTTAGTATAAAAAAACTTGCTTAAATCAGCATCC
>Ga0156809_1087_pt1 | contig 26815 bp, 20 predicted proteins | sample RifOxyD2_FD_112110 | JGI IMG/M metagenome (GOLD analysis project Ga0156809, IMG submission 112110) | Elusimicrobia bacterium RIFOXYD2_FULL_34_15
ACTATTTTTTTTATCATAATCTTAGTAATGCTTGGATTTTCGTATGCTCAACAGACAAGTACAACTACTGTTATACAAGAAAATGAATTTGTTAATCCATTACCAAAGGATAAATTTGTATTTTTAGAAATAAAAGAGGAAACTAATCAGATATTGATGTACCATAGTAGGGCACTTCCTTCAGAAATAGATAGTAAATCGTTTTATGTTGTTAATATGAGTAGCGGCAAGGGTATCATATTTACGAATTTTAATCCTATAGATAATAGCGAGATATATTATGGTTACGTTTTAAAAACCAACTCTTTGAAGATCCCTGGAGTAGTTTCTATAAATAAATTACCCTGTATTGTTTCTTTTCCAGATATTAATAATGAAATTGTAAATGCTCATAAAAATAAAGAAATATTTGGATTTGAAGCACCTGAAAAAATCAAGAGATATCCCTATAAACTCATTTTAGAAAAGATATATTCTAATGGTACAGTAAAAATTAAGCATGGCAAAGAAATTATTACATTACCGATAGATAAAGAGTTTAAAAATACTAAAATACTGAATTCCTATGTAATGAATGGTAATGAGAAGGAACCAGTTAAATTAAGTATAACTATAAAGAATGATGGCTTTATTGATAGAAAAAATATTACTTTAGAAAAGTTAAAATTAAGATGAAATTAAAAAAAGAAATATTATCAGGGCTTATTATTATGTTATTTTTTTACTCTAATAATGTGATGTCTTATGATAATAATATCCAAGATTTAATCAAAGAAGATTATAAACAAGGAACAATTGGCTTGGATTCTTTTTATCTTTTGACATTAGATTCAATTTTTATACCGAATAAATTACCGGATAAGTATAAAAGTAAGATAATTGCACCTTACAGAGGACTTTCTACACTTCTTTCGGAAATAAAAACAAATTGGGATTTATTAAAACCGGAAACAAAAAAAATATTACAGTATATATATATGAGACCTACTGATCCTATTTTTTCATATAATGGAGTAGACTTACGATATCAAGTTCCTGAAGCATCACCTTATGACACTCCACATTTTAGAATTCATTATGTATTATCTACAAAGGATGCACCTGATTTAACGGATATCGTCCCTCCCTTTGGTGTTCCAGATTATGTAAGTTTGGTTGGTGATACATTTGAATATTGTTATCAAATAGAAATTACAAATCTTGGATATAAATTTCCTCTTTCTGATGGAGTAAGAGGAGGAAATGATAAATACGATGTATATTTAAATAACATTGGTAGTATTGGATATGGAATTACTTTTGGGGAAACAAAGGTTACTTCAAGACCCAATACATTTACAAGTTATATCCTTCTTGATAATGACTATTCATCACTAGAATTTGAAACCACGCATACATCTACTGAGTATCTTCAAGTAACAGCAGCACATGAGTATTTTCATGCTATTCAAAACAGTTATGATAGTGATGAGGATAGATGGTGGAAAGAAGCATCTGCAACATGGATGGAAGATGAAGTATATACTAATATAAATGATTATAAAAGTTATTTTTTGTACACAAGAAAATTAACAGATGGTACTACAGTCCAGACCGGATGGTTTGTTCATCCAGAAATTTCTTTGGACGAATTTGGGCCAGCTGAGGATCCACTTCATCAATATGGTTCATCTATTTTCTGTAAATATCTTTCAGAAAAACATAGCGGTTCAAATACAATCAAAACAATCTGGGATAAATGTGTAGATAAAAACAGTTTGGACTCAATTGCTATTGCTTTAGGGGATACTTCTGGATTTGGTTCTAAATTTCAATTAGCTTTTTCAAGTTTTGTTTTAACAAATTATTATAGATTACCTCCAGAAGGATATACGGAAGGTAGTTTATATCCCATTGTTCATATAGAAGATTTTAGCGATAAAGCATCGCAAAATGAACATGTATTTCAAGCAGGAACACGTGGAAATGGAGTCTTTCCTGATGAGAATATTCCTGAGTTAGATCATCTTTCCAGTCAATATATAAAATTTATTCAACCTAAATTAGTGGATAAACCTACAAAAATGCATATTAATTTTGCAGTAAAAGGTGGTGTGTGGGATTCAAAAGTTGTTAGAGTATTAAATACTGGGCAAAAGGTTGCAATGGATTTGCCTTTGGATGGGGTTATATATGATTTTGGTATATCAAGCCCTGCTTTGAGTAATCAAACTAAGGAAATAATTTTTATTCCAATAAACAAAAGTGATTCAGCAAATAATAAACCATATAATGTTATTGCATCTGTTGTTCCGCAATTTCGTGAAATATATACACCAAATACTGATAATGGGACAACTAAGACAATAAAGAATTTAAAAAATATCAATCATTGGTTTAACGGTGATACTATTGAGTTAGAGGTAACATTAAGCGGAGAAGGTTCTATTACCGGAGACGATGTTGATTTTTCTCAATTCGATTCCAATTTTAACAAAAGAAATGTCTCAATATCTTCCGGTTTTGTAACATCAGAGGGAATTAAATATACAATAACATATTCAATTTCTACAACCAATACCAACAGTGGTCAAAAAACTGCTACAATTAAAGTTTATGATTTATTGCGTAACGCATACAATACAGACATATCTTTTGCAGGTTATGTTGGATATAATATATTACAATTGACTACCGGACAAAGCGGACAAGATTCTTCAATTTCGCCCGATGGTAGTGAAGTTGCTTTTGTGCGAAGTAGACAGGTTGTCCCATTTGAGTGGGTTAGTGAAATATGGAAAATTAGAGCAGATGGTTCTGGATTGACACAACTTACTCATGCATCTCAACACAACTATCATGAGGGTCCGTGTTGGTCACCAACAGGTTCTTATATTTCATATACTTGGCTTATAGATAAAGAAAATATCGGACGGTGTGGGATAGGATTATGTGTAATGAATTCTGACGGTAGTAATCAGCAGGTGTTTCTTCCGACTACACGTGATCATGATTGGTATGAACGGCCTGATGGTACACCATATGATGGTGATGTTGTTTTTCATAGAGCTGATAATGTTGGCAGTCAACATGGAATTTATAAATGGAGTTCTGAAAGTGGAATGCAATATTTGGTATATAGTGATACATATTCTGCCCCTGCATGGGCACCCGATAAAACAAAAATTGCTTATAGGAGCAATGATAATAACATCTGGATTATGAATAACGATGGCAGTAATAATATAAAAATAACAGCAGATGGTTCTGTTAAACCTTACTGTACACTAGATTGGTCTCCCGATGGAAAGAAGATTATTTTTGCTAGAGAAGAAGGTGGCGGGCATAATCCAATTAAATATTTTCTATGGATTATGAATATAGATGGAACGAATCAAGTTAAATTATTAGAAGGACTGAATCCATCTTGGTCAATGAATGGTTCCAAAATAAGTTTTGATAAAGAATCAGATGTGTATGTAATGATACTCAAACCTGATAATTTAGGAATACAACAACCAGTGCTAGCACAACAAATAAAACCAAATGCCACATTTAAATCAGGTGAAGTATATTCTTATCCAAATCCTGCGAAAAATGGTAAAACTTCAAAAATACATATAGAATGTGGAATTGCTGATAAAGTAGATTTTGATATTTACGATACTGCAGGACAAATGATTCACTCAACAGAAATGATAGGTATGCCTAATGTAATATGGGAAAATAAATATGCATATGAATATGCGTGGGATATATCAAATATAGCCAGCGGTGTTTATGTTTATATAGTTAAAGCATTAAAAGAAGGAGAGAAAGAAATAAAAGCAATAGGTAAAATTGGAATAATAAAATAAACTAGAGGAAATTTATGAAAAAAAAGATTTTAGTTTTTGCAGTTACGTTCTTCGCTTTACCTTTTTACCTTGTTACCTTTCTCTCTGCCTCAAACACCGGCGCATCGTTTTTAAGTATCGGCACATCGGCAAGAGCGATCTCAATGGGTGGAGCGTATGTTGGAGTAGCAAACGACATCAGTGCAATAAACTATAATCCTGCAGGCCTGGCGCAACTAAAAGAAAGTCAGATAATGGGACAGCATACGGAATGGATATCAGATATAAAACATGACTTTTTAGCGTTTACAAGACCAACCTTAAATGGTACAATGGGATTAAGTGTAGTGTATCTATCTCAAGGTTCAATAGAAGGTAGGGATGAAAACAGGCAAAGAACAGGTTCGTTTAACGCCTACGATGTCGCAACAACATTATCATACTCAAGATCTATAAGCAACGGAATCTCTTTAGGTACAAATCTTAAAATAATTCAACAAAACATAGAGAAAGAAAGTGCAACAGGGGTAGCGGTAGATATAGGAACACAATATGACACACAGATAAAAAATCTAAAATTAGGATTATCATTTCAAAATATTGGACCAAAAATGACATTTATATCTGAGAGCTATAATTTACCACTAACAGCAACAATAGGACTGGGATATACATTAAAAAGAGCGATAACACTTGCATTAGACATTAAAAGGAATATTTATGACAACAAAACAGAAGTATCAATGGGAACAGAAGTAACGCCTATAAGCTTACTTGCGTTAAGAGTAGGATACTTAAAATCAGTTAATCCGGAAACAATAACAAGCATATCTAATTTCAAGGGTATAGGTGGCGGATTAGGATTAAGAATACTAAATTTTTCTACTGATTATGCTTTTGTACCCTACGGTGATTTAGGGAATACACATAGATTGAGTTTTGGAATAAAATTTTAAATTTTATGACTGTTTTTGAAATTGAAAAGATAGGAGTGTCTTTATAATGACAAAAGAAGAAGAAATTCAGCAGGAACTTATAAAAAACTTTAGTTTTCTTGAAGGTAAAATAAGAATACCGCGTGTAAGGCGTATTTTTATTGATGCGCCATACGAAAAATTTGACGATATATTTAAACATTTAATAAAAAATACTGGTTTTGTAAAATTATGCACAATAACCGGACTTGACGAAGGAACGACTTTGGGTTTTATATATCATATAGCAAGAGAAGACGGAATAGTTTTAAATCTTAAAATAAATGTACCCAAAGAAAATCCGGTAATAAAAACTATTTCAAATTACTTCCCCGCTTCAATAGTTTACGAAAGGGAAGTTGTTGATTTACTTGGTGCAAAAGTTGAAGGTTTGCCACCGGGTTCAAGGTATCCTTTACCTAACAATTGGCCTGAAGGAGAATATCCGCTCAGAAAAGATTGGAAGGCTGATATGCTTGATAAAAAAATGGAGAAAAAGTAAATGAGCAGAGTAATAATACCTATCGGTCCTCAGCATCCGGCACTTAAAGAACCTGAAAGTTTCAGCGTTACACTTGAAGGCGAAAAAATTGTAGACGTCAATTTAAGATTGGGCTATAATCATCGCGGTATTGAGAAAGCGTGCGAAGAAAGATCATATATACAGGATATATATTTGCTTGAGCGGGTTTGCGGCATTTGTTCACATTCGCATTCGACTTGTTTTGTACAGGCGGTAGAAGAAATCGCCGGTGTTCAGGTGCCTGAGCGCGCAAAGTATATACGCACGATTATTGCGGAACTTGAACGCATACACAGCCATCTTCTCTGGCTTGGTGTTGCAGGGCATGAAATTGGTTTTGATACTCTTTTTATGTATACCTGGCGTGACAGAGAAATCGTAATGAAGATTTTTGCAAAGGTTACAGGCAACCGCGTAAATTACGGAATTAATACAATCGGCGGTGTAAGGCGAGATATTTCGCAGGACCACTTAAAAGAAATTTTAATAGCAATGGATGCCCTTGAAGAAAGAACAAAATATTATATCCAGGTTGCAACCCAGGAAGTAACTCTAATTAATAGATTGTTAAATGTCGGAAAACTATCACACGAAGATGCATTATCAACAGGTGCCGTTGGCCCTGTTGCCCGCGCATCGGGGATAGACAGGGATGTCAGGCGGGATGACCCTTATGCAGCTTATGATAAAATTTCATTCAAAGTAATTACAGATAATCATAATGATGTTTACGGACGTACATTGGTCCGCGTAGGCGAATTGATGCAGTCATTCAGTATAATAAGGCAGGCAATTCAAAATATGTCCGATGGTCCCATAACAGTAAAAGTTCCGCGAAAAATTCCCGCAGGTGAAGCATTAAGCCGTTACGAAGCACCGAGGGGCGAAGACGTCCATTATGTTAAATCCAACGGAACCGAAATGCCTGAAAGAGTAAAAGTCAGGGCGCCGACATTAGCAAATATTAAACCGGTATTAAGGATGTTAGAAAACTATAATCTTGCGGATTTACCTATAATAGTAGCAGCAATTGATCCGTGTTTTTCATGCACCGATAGAACGTTATTAATAAAAGATAAAAAATCTAAAAAAACTAAGATGATGGATTGGGAATCTTTAAGGAAATTCAGCATTGAGTGGTATAAAAAAAGAGGAATAAAGTTTTGAGGAAAGAGTTAGTTGTCATTGCGAGCCCAAAGGGCGCGGCAATCTCATAGTAAAATATTTTTTACGTTGACAAAAAAACTGTTTTAGGACAAAAAATGATTACATCACTTTTTTATATTTTAATATTTCCGGGTTTTTTGTTTTTATCGATACTTGGTTTAGCTGTAGAGTTTGTCGATAGAAAATTATATGCAAGGATGCAAAACAGGATTGGACCGCCTTGGTTCCAGCCTCTTGCAGATTTTATTAAGTTATTGGCTAAAGAAACAATCATTCCGGAAAAAGCCGAAAAATTAATATTTAAATTATTGCCTTTCTTTGCTTTAACATCGGTAGTAATAACGTTTTTATATATTCCTACATGGGGAATACAGGCATTATTTTCATTCAATGGCGATATTATCGTTGTTCTTTATTTACTGACTATTCCTACTTTAACATTTTTTCTTGCCGGCTGGTATTCAAAATCATTATTTTCAATGATAGGCGCCATACGCGCATTGACGCAATTTTTTGCATACGAAGTTCCGTTATTTATATCAATATTATCACCGGCATTGCTTGCTGGAACATGGTCATTAAGTAAAATGACCGAATTCTATAATCAGCATCCGGGATATTGGTTGTTTAACCTTATAGGTTTCGGCGTGTCTGTAATAGTACTGCTTGGAAAACTTGAAAAAGTTCCGTTTGATATACCTGAAGCAGAAACGGAAATTGTTGCAGGCAGTTTCACAGAATATACCGGAATGCTGTTGGCATTTTTCAGATTAGCAATAGATATAGAAACGGTTGTATGTGCAGCGTTATTAGCTGCAGTGTTTTTACCGTTTGGCTTAGGGCTTAGTCCGATTGCCGGGTTCTTCTTATTTATTGCAAAAGTTTTGTTTATAGTCGCATTGCTTTCGTTGCTGAGAACAGTTTTTGCAAGGTTGCGTATAGACCAGATGGTAAACTTTTGCTGGAAATACATTGCACCGATAAGTTTTTTACAGTTATTAATTAATATAATTCTCGGAGCTGTTTTGGTAAAGTGAAATATTTGAAGGTGTCTTTGCGAACCTGCCTGACGGTAGGCAGGGAGTATAGCGACGAAGCAATCTTATGAGATTGCCACGCTCTCCGCCTGTTAGCGGATCGCTCGCAATGACTAACAAAGAGGATTTTTAGTAAAATCTAAATATGAAAATGATAAGACCGGGTAAAATGATCAGGCAGGTTCTTAGTTCACTAATAAAAAAGCCTAATACAATTAAATATCCATACGTAAAATTTGAAATGCCTGCAACGTTCAGGGGGAAAATTAAATTTTATCCTGAAAAGTGTATCGGCTGTAAACTTTGCATGCGTGACTGTCCAAGCGGGGCTATCACAATAACAAAAGTCGGCGATAAAAAATTTGATTGTGAAATTCGTCTCGATAAATGCATATACTGTGCACAGTGTGTGGATTCCTGCCTTAAAAAAGCATTAGAGTCGACCAACGAATTTGAATTAGCTCAATTGGATAGAAAAAAACTTAAAGAGACATATCATGCCCAATCTGAAGACGGAATTAAAAAAGAAACTTAAAGACGCAACCAGGATTGCAGTACTTGGAGTAGGTTCAGAACTAAGATGTGATGATGTTGCTGGTCTTCTTGTTGCCGAAAATTTAAAAAAACAACTTGAGAAAAGAAAAAATCCTAAAGCAAAGATCTTTATCGGATATACCGCCCCAGAAAACCTCTCCGGTGAAATAATAAAATACAAACCTACACATATTATCATAATTGATTCTGCAGATGCAGGTAAAAAAGCAGGTTCAATTATGTTAATTAATTATGAAGAAATCGGCGGAATATCATTTTCCACGCACAAACTCCCTCTTAAAATGATGGTTGATTATCTACTTCAATCATTGAAAACCGGAATAGTAATGATTGGCATCCAGCCAAAGACACTAAAATTCGGTGAATGCATTTCAAAAGAAGTAAAGAAATCGATAGATCAAATCACAAAAACAATCCTCGAAATAATCTAAAAAAACAATCAAAATTAATTATGAATATAAAAGCTGACGATAATTTTGAAGAAAAACCAAGTTTAATTGATAAAATTAAACATAAAATAATCGGAAATCCGCGTGACATACAGGATCCGAAAATATTTCATAAGGTATCGTTAATAGCATTACTTGCTTGGATTGGTCTTGGTGCTGACGGACTTTCTTCATCATCATACGGTCCGGAAGAAGCTTTTAAAGCACTCGGGCAGCACACTTATCTACTCGTATTTCTGGCTTTAGCTACCGCTTTAACTGTTTTCATTATATCCTATGCATATTCAAGAATAATAGAACATTTTCCTTCCGGCGGCGGCGGTTACGTTGTTGCAACACATACACTTGGTGAAAAGGCCGGAGTTATATCAGGTAGCGCACTCTTAGTTGACTATATTCTGACAATAACAGTTTCAATAGTAGCCTGTACGGATGCACTCTTTAGTTTTCTACCGCCCAATTTTCTTCACTATAAAATAATCACAGCTTTCATCTTAATTATTATTCTTATAATTCTTAATCTTAGAGGAGTAAAAGAATCTATAATAATACTCGCTCCTATATTTTTAACCTTTATTTTGACTCACCTATTTATGATTGGTTACGGGATTCTTAGCCACGTTTCAGATATAGGTCCGATTGCATCAGGGATTAAAAATAATATCAGTTATGATTTATCAACCATCGGATTTTTGGGAATATTGTCAATGTTTGTACGTTCGTATTCTTTAGGTGCAGGTACTTATACCGGTATAGAAGCGGTTTCAAACGGCTTGCAAGTAATGAGAGAACCAAAAGTTGAAACAGGTAAACGTACAATGACATATATGGCAATTTCTTTGGCTTTCACTGCAGGCGGCCTTTGTTTATGTTATTTACTATTAAAAGTAAATGTAGTCCATGGCAGGACGTTAAATACAGTACTTGCTGATGCTCTTTTTGGGCATTGGGTGATTGGAAGGCCATTGGTTTTAATTACTATTCTTTCTGAAGGAGCTTTACTTTTTGTAGCTGCTCAAACCGGCTTTATAGACGGACCGAGAGTTATGGCTAATATGGCAATTGACTCATGGTTACCACACCGTTTTTCGGCACTTTCTGAACGTTTAACTTTGAAAAATGGCATATTATTAATGGGTATCTCAGCTATTCTGCTTCTTTTTTATACAAAAGGTTCAATTTCTACACTTGTTGTTATGTATTCAATAAACGTTTTTCTTACATTTTCTTTATCGGAAACAGGTATGGTAAAATATTTTATAACAAACAGAAAAAAAGAAAAAGAATGGAAAAAACATATTTCAGTGCACATTACAGGATTAGTACTTTGTTTGACAATTCTAATAATTGCAATTTATGAAAAATTTTATTTCGGTGGCTGGATGACATTGCTTATAACTTTGACATTTATAGGTATATGTTATTTTATCCGGGCACATTATATAAAAGTAAAAAATAGAATCAGAAAACTTGATGAATTATTAATGAACATACCAACAACTGGTCCGGTTAATAATGAGCCTATTGATCCAAAAAAACCAACGGCAATAATTCTTGTTGCCGGCTATAATGGTTTTGGCGTACATACATTATTATCTGTTGCTAGCAGTTTTCCCAATGTATTTAACAATTTTATTTTTGTTTCAGTAAGTGTAATGGATTCCGGTTCATTTAAAGGCATAGCAGAAGTTGAAAATTTGAAAGGAACAATCACCAATGCCTGCCTGAGATATGTAGATTTAGCAAGACGGCTTGGTTTTGCTGCCGACTGTAGAATGGATGTCGGTACTGAGGTTGTTGATCCGGTTAGTGATCTATGTGCCTCAACCGCTAAAGAGTTCTCAAACTCTACGGTTTTTATGGGCAACCTTATTTTTGAGAAAGAGACCTTAATGAATAAAGTTCTTCATAACGAATTAGCTTATCATATCCAGCGGCGTTTGCAATGGCTCGGGATAACTACAGTTATAATGCCTATACGGGTAAAAATTTGAAAAAGTAATTCAATTTTATTGACATAAGATTAAAAAAATACTATAATAGCTAAGTTTAATATAAGAGACAAGTTAGAATTAAAAGTATAAATTAAAATATGAAAGACTTAATTATAACTTTTAACTTTTAACTTTTAATTGTCGTTTTAAGGGGGAGTTTAGAATGATTGCCGGGACAATTTTTGAGATGGTTTCCTTGTGGGTAGTATTGGGAATTGCTGTAGTGGGTTTACTTTATGCTTTGTTTTTAAGAAAGCAGATTATGGCAGAGGACAAGGGCACTGAAAAAATGCAGGAAGTATGGAATGCAATTAGAACTGGCGCCGATGCATATCTAGGCCGTCAGCTTAAAACCATTATTCCTTTAATTGTTGTCCTAACTATTGCACTATTTTTAAGTGTTTATATAGTTCCACCATCACCGGAAGCTATGGAACGGTTTGGAATAAAAAAAGCAGAAGAAGTAAAAACAGAACAATCTGTACAGCCGGCAGACAAAACATCAGGTGCAGTAAAAAAGGCCGAAGTAAAATCTGCAAAGAAAGTGAAAATTTCAGCTGAGCAACAGGCTGCTGAGGAACAGAAGGCTGCAGAAGAAAGAAATAAAACAGAACACAGAGTTAAAATTATAATAGGCCTGGGCAGGGCAATCGCGTTTATAATGGGCGCAATGTTCTCGCTAATGGTTGGCCAGTTTGGAATGAGAATGGCTGTTCAGGGCAACGTAAGAGTTGCTGCTGCAGCCCGCACAAGTTTTGATAAAGCATTAAAAATAGCTTACAGGTCAGGTACGATAACCGGTATGTTAACCGACGGCTTGGGCTTGTTAGGCGGAACAGTTATATTTATGTATTTCCAGAAAGCCGCTCCGGATGCGCTTTTGGGGTTCGGATTCGGTGGAACCTTATTAGCATTATTCATGCGAGTCGGCGGTGGAATCTTTACGAAAGCAGCGGATGTAGGCGCTGACTTGGTAGGTAAAGTTGAAGCTGGAATTCCTGAAGATGACCCGCGCAACGCGGCGGTTATTGCCGATTTAGTAGGCGACAATGTAGGCGACTGTGCAGGTATGGCGGCCGATATATTCGAAAGCTATGAAGTAACAATTGTATCCGGATTGATTTTAGGTTTGTCTCTTGTGGCACTGACAGGCGAAATTAAATGGATCATTTTCCCATTATTGGTTCGCGGTATCGGTGTATTATCTTCGATAATAGGTACATATTTGGTAAAAGGTAAAGCGGGCCAGGCAAAGGGCAACGCATTAGCCGCTATAAATAAAGGTTTTTATACGTCGGCGGCTCTTTGTATGGTAGCATTTGCAGTTATAGCACATTACTACATGCACGAATGGCGGGCATTTTTCTCGGTAGGTGCAGGTATTATTTTAGCAATAGTAATTGATGAATTAACAAAATATTTTACTCATACAGAACATAAGCCGGTAAAAGATATTGCAAAATCTTCAAATACCGGTGCGGCAACACTTATACTTTCCGGTCTCTCGGTTGGATTTGAGTCAACCGTATGGTCTGCTTTGGTAATCGCAGCAACTATTTTATCATCGGTATTGATTTACTGGGGTCAGCCTGTTGCGTATGTGCTTTACGGCGTAGCGATGACCGGTATCGGCATGTTAACATTAACCGGCAACAACGTTGCAATGGATTCATTCGGTCCGATAGCGGATAACGCTAACGGTATCGGTGAAATGGCAGGTCTGGACAAAAATGCAAGACAGATAATGGCAGATTTGGATGCGGTAGGCAACACGACAAAGGCAATCACAAAAGGCGTTGCAATAGGTTCTGCGGTTATTGCGGCGGTATCGCTCTTTGGCGCGTATCTAACCGATGTTTCAAAAGTACAGGCACAGATGGGAATTGAATCAATAAAACAACTTATGAGTGTCGGAATAAGAGTATCAGAGCCAAAAGTATTTATAGGAATGTTAATAGGTGCGGCTGTCCCGTGGTTATTCTCTTCAATAACAATTAATGCAGTACAAAGAGCAGCGGCGCTTATTGTTAACGAAGTTCGCCGTCAGTTCAGAATCCCGGGACTTATGGAAGGCAAAGTACAACCGGATTATAAACAAGCGATAGGGATTTGTACAAAAGCGGCACAAAAGGAATTAATCGGATTAGCTTTAATGGCGGTTTTAACACCTATAATAGTCGGATTGGTATTGCAGGTTGAAGCGCTCGGCGGGTTCCTGGCAGGTGTAATCATCTCCGGCCAGTTATTAGCGGTATTTATGGCAAATACCGGCGGCGCATGGGACAATGCAAAAAAATTAATTGAAGACGGATTATACGGCGGTAAGGGTTCAGAAAACCATAAAGCAGCGGTTGTAGGCGATACTGTAGGCGATCCCTTAAAGGATACATCAGGACCTGCGTTAAATCCTATGATTAAGGTTATGAATTTAGTTTCGGTTTTAGCTGCGCCGATAATAATTCAATATAATAAATTTACACCCGGGTTGACGGCTATAGTAGTTGCTGCCACTCTGATTGTAATCGGAGCGGTTTGGTATTCAAAACGCGAAATAGCATAAGGGCTGATTAAAGCGATAAAAACAGATTTAAACAGATAAAAAATGTATTAATAAAAAAATCACTTGTAAAAAGAGTGATTTTTTTATTTAATTAGGGAAAAATAAGTGTTAAGGATACACAAATTCCTGGGGCTACAACATTATTGGTCGGTTTCGAAAAAGGAATTTGAATCTTTCACTTTATATCATATAAAGTCAAAAAGCAAAAATACCCTATTCCTTGATTTTTAGCTGTAAAAGAGTATAATCAAATCGTTAAGGAAAAAAATAGTTGTACGTCTTCCAGAAGGATTGGTTCAATCAGAGTTATCGTTTACCCGCCTTCGCAGAAAGCCACAAGTATAAACCTGTGGATGAATGCGAAAAGGGTATCAGCCAACGGGTCAGTGGCGGATATGCTTCGGCGGGTTTCGCCGAAGTATGTGAAGATGCCACGGCTATAAAGCCGTGGAGCTTCACTTTTAAAGGCGGAACCGCAAGTTAATATATGAAAGCATCAAAAATTAAAGAAATTATACTACACGGAGAGGGAATCTCAGTAGAATTCAAGGAATGTAAAACCGCTATCAGTGGAGATGTTTATGAAACAGTATGTGCATTCTTAAATCGGTCGGGTGGCGAACTGTTGTTGGGTGTCAAAGATAACGGTGAAATTGCAGGTATTGAAAAGAACTGTGCAGAGCAGATAAAAAAGGATTTTGTGACGGTTGTCAATAATCCTCAAAAAATTAATCCCGCATTTTATCTAACTATAGAAGAGATAGAGATTAACGGAAAAACTATTTTATATATCTATGTGCCTGAAAGCTCGCAGGTTCACAGGTGCATCGGAAAAATATATGACCGCAATGAGGACGGTGACTTTGATATTACAAATAATAATAACCTTGTGACAGCGCTTTATATCCGAAAACAAACTACCTATTCTGAAAATAAAGTTTATCCTTTTGTAACTATCGACGATTTAAGAAAAGACTTGATTGATAGAGTTAGAAAGTTAGCCGGTAATCAAAACCCAAATCATCCATGGTCAGAAATGAATGATTTTGAACTTCTGAAAAGCGCGCAACTATATTTAAAGGACTATCAAAGCGGGAAAGAGGGATTTACGCTCGCTGCCGTTCTTCTTTTCGGAAAAGACGAAGTGATATTATCAGTTCTGCCGTATTTACGTGTCGATGCTATATTACGAAAAGAAAACTTGGACAGATATGATGACCGGGATGATATACGGACAAATCTCATCGAAAGTTATGACCGGATAATGGCTTTTGTTGGAAAGCATCTTCCTGATAAATTTTACATTGAAAAAGACCAGAGAATAAGCATTAGAGATCATATATTCAGAGAAGTTGCCGGGAATATTCTTATTCACAGAGAATACAGTAATCCATTTCCGACAAAATTCATAATTGAGCAGAATCGTGTATATACTGAAAACAGCAACAAACCGCACGGACACGGTTTAATTAATCCTTTAAATTTTACACCATTCCCCAAAAATCCAGTAATTGCAAAAATGTTTAAAGAAATTGGACGAGCTGACGAGATGGGGTCGGGTGTCAGAAAGCTTTATAAATATTGTAAAATCTACTTAGGATTAAATCCCCAATTGATAGAAGAGGACATATTTAAAATAATTATTCCTCTAATCCCGCAAGCCACCGAGCAAGCCACCGAGCAAGCCACCGAGCAAGCTACCGAGCAAGCTAAAAAGATTCGTAAGATTCTGAAATTCTGCAAAACTGAGAAGTCTGCCAATCAAATAATGGATTTTCTTAAATTATCACATAGAGAACATTTCCGTTCAGAAATACTAAAACCGTTATTGGAAAAGGGCTTACTTCATCCAACAATACCTGACAAATTAACGAGTCCGAAACAGAAGTATTACTCCGGAAAACAAAAGAATAATTAAGAGTTTAAAACAATGAAGAAAGCTATAGAAAACACATTTGCTGAAATTGAACCTAATAAATTAAAAGACAATGTTTTTAAACTAATCGGTATAGATTATATGCTAATAACAGCCGGTACTCCAACATCATTTAATACAATGACGGCAGGATGGGGTGGCTTTGGTTTTTTGTGGGGCAAAAATGTTTGTTTTTGTTTTATAAGGCCAAATAGATATACATACAATTTTGTAGAAAAATCAAATTATTTCACACTTTCATTTTTCGATAACAAATATAAAGATGTTTTAAATTTTTGCGGTTCAAAATCAGGCAGAGATACAGACAAAGTAAAAGAAACAGGATTGAGTCCGGTTAAAGGAACTGCCGGTATATATTTTGCAGAAGCCCGTCTTGTTTTCCTATGTAAAAAAATATATTATCAGGATATTAATCCTAAAGGTTTTATCAATAAGAAAATCGATAAAAACTATCCGAATAAAGATTATCACAGAATGTATACCGGAGAAATTATAAAATGTTTGGTAAAATAGTAAATAATATCTACAGAACAAATAAAATCACTTGCAAGAGTGGTTTTTTTATAATAATATTTTATATTCTATCACGTTGTTTATTATCGGCAAACGGGATTGCTGCAATGCGCAATTGTAATATAGATAATATAATTATCGGGCAAAAACTTAGTTTCAAAAATGCTTCAGGAATTGATTATGAAGTAATAAACTATCAGCAGGATAATCTAAAATTAAAAATGGAAGTCATAATTCCTGCTTTAAATGAGATAACGAACAAGCAGTATAGTCCTTTACCGGATAAATCTTGGGTGAAACTTGAAAAACAAAATTTTATATTGAAAAATAACGGGAAAGCAAATACAGATTTTTATTTAAATATTCCGGACAATCCGCAGTTCATGGGGAAAAAGTACCAGTTTAACATAAAATCCTACACCCTTAATTTGCCCAATCCAATTGCAGTAAAAACCGAATTTTATATTACTATAAGCGAAGGTATTGATATAAATAAACTAATAAATGAGAAAGGTTTAAATAATCTAAGCTTTGAACTAAAGCCGGATAAATATATTATTTCTAATTTTCCTGTAGGCAGAAAAATTAATCTGACACAATTTAGTAAAAAAATATTTGAAATAACTAATCAGAATGAGCAAAAATATTCTTTTGATTTGTCGGTAAGAAGCATAAGCGATATTGACGATTCAGATTTTTCAATTGAACCTCGAAAGATTATTCTTGAACCAAAGCAATCCGAAAAGATTGATTTATACATTTTAATACCTGATGAAGAAAAATATTATAGTAAAGAATTTAATTTTGAACTAAAAGCGCAAGTGTCAAATCAAATTCCGGAACATAGTAAAATTAGTGTTATAACTATAAAAACAAAAGGTACTGTCAAAAATAGTATGAAAGAATATGAAAAATGAAATGGCAATAAATATGAAGATTTAGTGATATATAATTTGGAGCATAAGAATAAAAATGTAGCGGCAAAGCGACAGCTTTGCCTGATTGGAAAGAAAAGGCAAAAAAACAATAGAAGGGAATAAAGAAGAAAAAAGCGAAATAAAAAAGGACGGAGGAAATAAAAAATGAATAAATCAATAAAAAAGTATTATCTTTTTATAACTCTATTTGTTACGGGTGCAGCTGTCATGGTTTTGGAATTGATAGGTACCAGGGTTATAGCTCCGACTTATGGAAGCGGCCTGTTCGTTTGGGCATCTCTTATTACGGTAGCACTTACTTGTTTATCTATCGGATACTGGTTGGGCGGTAAATATGCCGATAAAAAATCGGATTTTAAAAATTTATACATAATAATTTTAATTGTAGGGCTATCTATCGCACCAATCCCGAAATTATCAAAATTCGTTTTAATGCTTGGCACAGATTTAGATTTTCGTATCGGAGCGCTTTTAAGTGCATATATATTATTTACAATACCGTTAATATTGTTGGGCATGGTTTCGCCATATGCGATTAAATTGGCGACATCCGAATTAAAAGTTTTGGGCTCAACAGCGGGAAAATTATACGCGGTTTCCACTTCCGGCAGTTTTGTCGGGACTTTATTAACCGGTTTCATTTTAATACCTAATATTGGTACTGAAAAAATACTTTATCTTCAATCGTTGATTTTAATTTTGCTATGGGTTATATATCAATTAATTAATAAAAAATATATTGCCGGCTTAGTATCGCTATGTATTTTTTGCTTGCCAATTATATTCCTGTACGGATTTTCTTTAAAAAATAAAGAAAGTAATATTAAGCTGGTATATAAAACAGAATCAATATATGGCCAAATAAAGGTTTTTGATGAAGGTGATGAAAGAAAAATATATTTTGACAATATAAGACAATCTTCAATAAATCTAAATACTTATTTATGTACGGCTACGCCATATTATTCCTTTGAATCCGTGCATTTATTTAATCCAAACGGAAAAAATGCTTTATTGATAGGTTTGGCAGGTGCTAATATCCCGCGCCGATTATGGGAATATGGAATAAATACTGACTGTGTTGACATTGAACAAAAGATGGAGTATGTTGCAAGAAAGTATTTCGGATTTTTAGATTGTTTTGGAAAAATATATATTAAAGACGGCAGGGTTTATGTCAAAAAAACAGATAAGAAGTACGATTTTGTAGTTATTGATGTTTTTACAGGCGAGGATATCCCGTTCCATTTATTAACCAAAGAAGGTTTTCAGGATGTAAAAAAAATACTTAATGAAAACGGGATTGTTGCAATAAATTATTTGGGTGAAGCTTATGGCAACGATTCTATCGGCTGGAAATCCGTAAATAAAACGCTTGAAAATGTATTTAATAATGTCAGAGTATTTTCACTTGCAAAGAGTGCCGGATTAAAAGATAAAGTTTCCAATATTATATTTTTTGCGTCCGATAATCAGCTAATTTATCCAAAAGATTTTGAAAAGCAAGTTAAAGGTAAAATAGCTCAGTACATAATTGATTTGTATTCCAAATGTGAATTAGAAACTGACTCGAATGAAGGGATAGTATTAATGGATAATTACTGCCCAATAGAGTTTATAAGGAAAAATGTCGCTCAAAGAGTAAGACAGAAACAAATACAGAGTGAATCTCAAAGATATTTCTTTTAAAATAATGTGATTGTTGAGAAATCCCATGCCTACGCTTCATCCTTCGCTAAAGCTACGGATGACAAGAAAGCTTCGGTAGGCAGGCAACAATCAATTAAAGAGCGGTGATAACTTTTTCTGCGTTCAATAATATATGGATATAAAATTCAGACAAAAAATTACTGATAAACAGAGATTCAGAATTATTACAAAAATAAAACAATCAGAAATAATAGAACTTCCTGAAAATAAATTTAACGAATTAGTCAACGAGGTAGAAGATAGTCAACTTTTTAAAAAATTAGCCGCTTTAGATAATGAAAATAAAAAAATAATAAGTTATAAACGATTTCCGAGAACAGATCTTTCAATGAAATTTCTTGAGTTACATGAAGAAACTAGCATAGATAAATCAAAAGTTGAAGTAGAATCACTTATTAATAGTCAAAAAGAGGCGGTTTTAATAATAAAAAAAATAGGAATTAGCAATTTTAAAAAATATTTCTTATATGATGAACTTGAAAATTCAATAGAAAATATAAGTCGAATATGTGAAATTTCCAAAGAATCTGTAAGAAAAGTAACTAATTTAGTAGATAAATTAGCGGTATACGATGAATTTTTTTCCCCTTCAAATATTACTAATGATTCCGGGCTGCATTATAATAAAATAGTAAAGATTGAAATTGACAAATCAGGGGAATTGTTAATAAATTTTTTCTCACCTAAATATAGCCAGGGAAAATACGTAATTAATTATGAACAATTGGAAAAAATGAAAGAATTGAAATCTTTTTCTAAAGATGAATTAACTAATATTAGTGAAATAATAGAAAAATTAGAACTTATTAATAGAAGAAAAACAATAGTTTTTCAAATAATAGAAAAATTGATAATAAAACAAAGAAAGTATTTTATTTCAGGAGACGAATCCGAAATAGTGCCTTTCACGCAAAGGGAATTTGCGTCACAAATAGTGCAAAGTGAAAGCCTAATAAGCAGAGCGATATTAAATAAAAGCATTGAAACGCCTCTAAGTGTTGAAATTTCTGTGCAATCATTGTTTCCAAGCGAGAAAGACATAAGGAAGAGGATAATTAAAAAAATAATTGAGAAAACAGATAAACACTTGACTGATAATAAAATTAAATGTATACTAATGAAAGATTATGATATAGATATTTCCCGCAGAACAGTTGCGGTTTGTAGAAAAGAATTAGAGGGGTAGTGGGGGGCGGAGAATCATGAAAAAGATAAAAGATAATGAAATTCAAGAATTTAAATCAACAATTTTAGTGGTTGACGATGAAAAAAACATAATTGAATCTTACAAAGCACTTTTAGAAGATAAATATTACGTATTATCTGCAATGAGCGGTGCAGATGCATTAAATATATTAAAAAAAGAAACTGTTAATTTAGTGCTTTTGGATGTACTAATGCCTGATATGGATGGTTTAGAAGTTTTAAAAAATATAAAAGAAATCAGTGGCATAGAAGTTATCATGATTACAGCAGTCAAAACGGTTCGCACAGCAATTCAGGCAATGAAGATGGGTGCATATGACTATATATCTAAACCATTCGATATGGATGATTTATTAGAGACAGTAAGGAAGGCATTAGAAAAACAAAATTTAACAAAAGAAATAATTTACTTAAAATTAGAATTAAAAAATTATATCTATGAAAATATGATCGGTAAAAGTCAAAAAATGATTAATTTGTTTAATATGATTTCAGAGCTTAAAGATAACGATTCTACTGCATTGATTACCGGAGAAAGCGGGACAGGTAAAGAACTTGTAGCAAGAGCCATTCATAATAGCGGTGTAAGAAAAGACAAACCTTTTATCACTGTTGATTGTTCATCGATACCTGAAAATCTTGTAGAAAGTGAATTGTTCGGACATGAAAAAGGTTCATTTACCGACGCTATTGCACAAAAAATTGGAAAATTTGAATTGGCGCATAACGGCACGCTTTTTCTCGATGAGATAGGCAATTTGAAACTGGATGTACAAAGTAAAATACTTAGAATGTTAGAAATGCGGGAAATCAGCAGAATAGGGGATAATAAAACAATAAGAATAAACACCAGGGTAATTGCAGCAACCAATGTAAACTTAAAGAAACTTGTAAAAGAAGGTCAGTTCAGGCAGGACTTATTTTATAGATTGAATGTGATCCCCTTGCATTTACCGCCATTACGTGATAAAAAAGAAGATATTCCTCTATTAGTTGATTTTTTCATTAAATATTATAATAACAGATTCAAAAAGGAAATAAAAGGAATATCACAGGAAGCAATAAATTGTTTAACTGATTATAACTGGCCCGGCAATATAAGAGAACTTAGAAATGTAATAGAAAGATTAGTGGTATTAAGCAAGGATGAAGTTATTTCACATAAGCGGTTGCCGGTTGATATTCTGCTTGCCAAAGAAGTGAAATCAGATAATTACGATGATACGATGTCATTTAGAGCAGCACGTGCTGAATTTGAAAAGCAATTTATTTTAAAAGTATTAGAAAAAGCCAACTGGAATCAATCAAGAGCAGCAAAACTTCTGGGTATCCATAGAAATGCAATAATATTCAAAATATTAAAATATAAATTACAAACCGAAATAAAATCGGCTAAATTAGCAAGAAAAGAATCACATTCAAAATAATAGGTTGCACATTAAATTGTACTGCCAATTGCACAAATAAGGTTACAGTTGAAAAATCTCTCGTCGGAGAGATTTTTTTATTTACTTGGCATATAACTTGCACTTAGGAAAAGTGGGAATCATTTTTATCTTTCGATTCTCATATTGTATAGTGGAGGTGTAGAATATGTCAAATCGTGCAGTAATAACAGGTATAGGTATAATTGCTCCAAACGGTACAGGCAAGAAAAACTATTGGCATGCAATAACAGCAGGAGAATCAGGAATCAAAAAAATTAGCAGGTTTGATACGTCATGTTATCCTACCAAAATAGGCGGTGAAGTTACAGATTTTAATCCGCTTGATTATGTTGAGAAAAGAAAATCAACAATGTTAAGCAGATTCGCACAGTTTGCATTAGCAGCTACCAATATGGCTTTGGAAGATTCAGGACTCAAATTTGAAAGTGAGGATCCATATAAAATAGGAGTTGCTTTAGGAACGTCAATGGGTGGCGAAGAAGTAGACGAGGAACAAAACAGCAAATTTAAAGAAATGGGTTGGGATAATATAGATCCTCTTTCTCCGGTAAAAATAAGCACAAATCATGCAGTAGGTGTAATTGCGGCAGAATTAAAAATTAAAGGTCCAAATTCGACAATATGCACAGGATGCTCATCTTCCCTAAGTGCTATAGGATATGCAGTAGATTTAATTAAAGCAAATAAAGTAGATATTATAATAGCAGGAGGAAGCGAGGCACCTTTAGTTCCGTTTGCTTTTAATTGTTTTTGCTCAGCGGGGGTTTTGTCAAGAAAAAATGGAAAACCTGAAAAGGTAAGCAGACCATTTGAAAAAAACCGCGATGGTTATCTACTGGCAGAGGGATGCGGCATTATAATAATAGAAAGTCTGGAACATGCTTTAAAAAGAAAAGCAATTATATATTCCGAAATTGCAGGTTACGGTGTCACAAATGACGGATATAGTATTTTCAGAATGGAACCAACCGGTAAAGAAGCGGCGAAAGCAATGGAATTATCCCTGCAGGATGCAAATATTGAAGCAAAAGATATTGATTATATAAATGCACATGGGAGTTCCTCTATATTATCAGATAAAAGAGAAACCAATGCTATTAAAACTGTTTTTGGTGATCATGCATATAAAACACCGATAAGTTCTATAAAATCAATGATAGGGCAGCCATTAGCAGCAACGGGTGCTATTCAAACAATTACAACCGCGTTAGCAATAAAAAACAGCTGCATTCCACCTACGATTAATTATGAGGAAAACGATCCGGATTGCGACCTTGATTATACTCCTAATAAATCACAGACAAAAGATATTAATTACGGGATGATAAATGGATTTGGACTTGGCGGTAACAACGTCTCGTTGGTGTTAGGAAAATATAAAGAAACAAGTATGATAGTGAATAGTGCGATGGTGCGATAGTTCATAGTTCATAGTAGTTGTAAGTTCATCGTAGTGGCAGGGTTCCCCTGCCTCCGTCAGTTGGTGGATGTAGCCGCAGAGCGAAGCTCTGCTAAATGTTAGCCCAATAGTTTTAAAATCACAGTAATCGTCTTTAGAAATCACCGTAATCATTTTACATGAAAATATTATTAATCCAACCGCCGCTAAATCCAAATATCATAGGTGCAGGAATTGCATATCTTACCGAACCCTTGGCATTAGAGATAATTGCGTCATCAGTTCCTGAACACAATGTAAATATTATTGATATGCGGATAGATAACAACCTTGAACAGGAACTAAAGAATATTAATCCGGATATTGTTGGAATAACCGGATGTACTACCGATGTTGATAAAAACAAAGAAATTTTAAAGAAGGTCAAAGAATTTAATAAAAATATTTTAACCGTTGTTGGCGGTCATCATGCAACAATGATACCCGAAGATTTTAACGAAAATTATGTAGATATAGTTGTAATCGGAGAAGGAGAGGTAACATTTAGGGAACTAGTTGAAATGTACGAAAAAAAAGATAAATTATCAAATGTTGCCGGTATAGCTTTCCGGAATGGAAGCAAAGATTTATTCTATACAAAACCTCGCGAAGTAACGAAAAATATGGACGATATGCCGTTTCCAAACAGAAAGTTAACCTCGCAATACCGGAACAAATACTTCCGCGGTTCATGGCGGCCGGTTGCTTCTATAATGAGTTCCAAAGGATGTCCGTTTAGATGCAGTTTTTGTGCACTATGGAAAATAAACAACGGTAAATATTTTGTCCGCAGTCCCGAATCGGTTGTAAATGAATTGGAAAGTATAGATGAAAAATTTATTGATTTTGCAGAGGATAATGCCTTGCACGACATATCCAGATCAAACAAAATTTATGAACTAATAAAACAAAGAGGTATAAAAAAAACATATAAATTATATGCACGTTCTGATACTATTGTCAGGCATCCGGACATCATTGAAAAATGGAGAAGTATCGGTATGGAACTTGTACTTGTTGGGTTGGAATCATTTAGAGATGATGAACTTAGAGATTTGAACAAATCCAATACCATAAAAAACAACGAGGAAGCGATTAGCATATTACATAAAAATGGAGTCGAAGTTGTCGCTTACTTTATAGTTAACCCAAACTATACAAAAGATGATTTTAAAAAATTGTCGGAATATGTTCAAAGATTAAAACTAAAACAGCCGATATTTACCGTATTAACTCCATTGCCCGGAACTGATTTCTATAAACAAAAATATAACGAACTAACATCACATAATTATCAATTATTTGATTTTGTCCATTCAGTTCTACCGACAAAATTACCCTTACAGGAATTTTATAGCAATTTATTGAATCTATATAACAAATTCTATTTAACGGAAAATAATAAAGATGGCAAACTATTTACATCAAATAAAATGTTACAGCAGGTGCACGATTTATTATCAAAAGCACATAATTTTTAATTTCGGGTACTGTCAAAAATAATATGAAAGAATATGAAAAATGAAATGGCAATAAATATGAAGGTTTGGTGATATATAATTTGGAGCATAAGAATAAAAATGTAGCGGCAAAGCGACAGCTTTGCTTAATTGCAAAAGGAGGAAGTGATATGAAGATTTTACTTGTTCAGCCGCCGTACAATTCTCAGACTGTAGGAGGAAATAATTTTTACATACCTGAACCATTAGCTTTAGAAACTATAGGGGCAAGTGTAACAAACCATAATGTTAAGCTCTTGGATATGAGATTGGAACCAAATTTATTAGAAACATTAAAACAATTTCAACCTGATATCGTAGGAACAACCAGTTATACTCCCGAAGTTTACCGTGCACAGGGAATACTTAAACAAGTCAAAGATTTTAATAAGGAAATTTTAACGGTTATAGGCGGTCATCATGCAACTTTAATACCGGGGGATTTTAATAAAGAATATATTGATATCGTTGTAATAGGAGAAGGTGATATTACTTTTAGAGAACTTACAGATGCTTATGAAAAAAAAGGTGATTTAAGAAAAATTAACGGTTTAGCAATACGTCAGAAAAACGGTGAAATTTTCTTAACTCAGCCGAGAGAAATGGTATTAAATTTAGATAACGCACCTGTTCCCCGGAGAAGTCTGACACAAAATTACAGAGAACAATATTTTCGCTTGATTTGGCGTCCTGTAGCTTCAATGATGACTTCACGCGGTTGTCCTTTTAGATGTAACTTTTGTTCAATATGGAAGCATGAACACGGAAAATACAGGGCGAGAAGTGCAGAATCTGTCATGAACGAATTATTAACCATTAATGAAAAATATGTCAGCATTTCTGATGATAATTTCCTCCAGGATGCGGCAAGATTAGAAAAATTGTATCATTTAATTAAACAAAGCGGAATAAAAAAATCATACAAAATCATAACCAGATCCGATTCTGTTGTACGAAGTTCGAAACTTATTGAGCAATGGAAAGAAATTGGATTGAGCGAAGTAACCTTAGGCCTGGAATCTTTTCGCGATAACGAATTAAAGTCATTAAACAAAAACAATACCGTTCAAAAAAATAGTGAAGCAATAAAAATAGTTAAAGATAACGGTATATCTCTAACGGGACATTTCATAATCAATCAGAACTATATGAAAGAGGATTTTGAAGCGTTAAAAGAGTACATATATAAAACAGGTTTGAATCATCCTATGTTTACGGTTCTTACGCCATTACCTATGACTGATTACTATAATGAAATGAAATCCCAACTATTGACCAAGAATTATGAAATGTATGATTTGGTCCATTCGGTATTACCGACAAAACTGCCTAGGGAAATATTTTACGAATATTATTCGGATTTATACTATGACATATACATAAAAAATAATAAAAATAATTCCCAGGAAGTAGAATTTTTTAATAACATAGTAAAAAACATCTGTACAGGTTTAAAAAACTCCTATCAGCTGCTAAATTAACCAATTTATTGAGGAATAGAGAATAGAGGAATAGAGAGGAATAGGAGAGGAATAGAGGAATAGGGGACGTAGTAAGATAATTAGAAATAGACAAAATATAAAGATATAAAAGGAATAATAATTAAAATATGCCAAGACAAGGAAGGATAAATATAGAAGGCGGAATATATCACGTCATACAGCGAGGGATAGAGAGACGAAATATATTTAACGATGATGCTGACCGGGAAGAGTTTATTCGCAGATTAAGCAATGGTTTAAAAGAAACGGGGCATCATTGTTATGGTTGGGCACTAATACCCAATCATTTTCACTTGTTAATAAGAACAGGAGTAAAACCATTGAGTGATTTGATGAGAAAGGTTTTAACCGGGTATGCAATCTATTTCAATCACAGGCATAAACGAAGTGGGTATTTGTATCAAAATCGGTACAAGTCAATACTGTGTCAGGAAGAAACATATTTATTAGAGTTGGTCAGATATATTCATTTGAATCCGTTGCGGGCAAAATTAGTCAAGAATATAGAAGGTTTAAATAGATACAAATGGAGCGGGCATTCGGTTTTATTGGGGATGAGAAAAGCCGATTGGCAAACCACCGGGGAAATACTTGAGCGGTTTGGTGACAAAAAAACCAAAGCAATAAAACGGTATCTAGAATTTGTAGAAGATGGCAAGGATATTGGTCGTAGGGAAGAATTAACAGGTGGAGGATTAAGGCGTAGTGCCGGTGGTTGGACTGGAGTATTGAGTTTAATGAGAGCAAAAGAGAGATGGCAAGGAGATGAGCGGATATTGGGAGATGGTGATTTTGTTAATAAGGTATTAAAAGATTCTGAAGAAAGTATGCTACAAAAAGAGAGATTGAAAAAAGAAGGATGGGATATAGATAAGTTAGTAAGAAAAGTATGCGAAATAACAGGAGTTAAAGAAGAAGAAATACATCGGCGGAGTAGGGGAAGTAAAATATCACAAGCAAGAAGTTTGGTGGCATATTTTGGGAATAAGGAATTGGGTATTACCGGAGTTGAATTGAGTAAATATTTTGGGATAACCAAACCATCGATTAGTGCGTCAATTAAACGTGGCGAAATAATAGTAAGAGACAAAGTATATAATCTAACTATCTAACTACGTCCCCTATAGTCCTCAGATCGCGGCTCGCAGTATGCCAACGATGAATATCGCAATGTCTTGAAATATTATGGATTTGTTAGTAGTATGAGCGGAGCAGGGAACTGTTATGACAATGCAGTAGCGGAGACATTTTTTCATACGATGAAGACTGAGTGGATATATTTCAAGAGATACGAGACAAGAGAACAGGCAAAAAGGGATATTTTTGAGTACATAGAAATGTTCTATAATAGGAAGCGTTTACACTCGACGTTAGGTTATTTAAGCCCGGTAGAATTTGAATCTGCGGGTTTAAATTCCAACTAAACTTAATGTCCACTAAACCGGGGGAAGGGCATCCTAACAACAACAAAGTATATGAAACAGAAAATGCATATGACTTTAATATATCCAGTTACATAGTTAATAACTACTCATTCACTTTGCCTGGTGC
>Ga0156809_1098_pt1 | contig 25873 bp, 20 predicted proteins | sample RifOxyD2_FD_112110 | JGI IMG/M metagenome (GOLD analysis project Ga0156809, IMG submission 112110) | Elusimicrobia bacterium RIFOXYD2_FULL_34_15
TAAAAAATTGGTATGTTTGACGAGCATAGCGAGGAGTTTACCAATTTTAGGTTTATGAGGCGTTAATCTGATTTAAGAAATCAGCATCGTATAGTGAAAAACCATGATTTTTCATAATATTTTTGACATTACCGAATTAAGCAATTATGTGACAAATGTTATTATGTTATTATATTGAATATTAAAATAACATTAAAATAAGATTAAAAATTTCTAATAATTGTTGATTTTTAAAATTTAAAATATATTTTTAAATAATTTCTATTGAATATTCTCTTTTATAATTATTTGTTTTTTTGCCAATACATTGATAAAAGCGTTTACCAATTCAGGTTCAAATTGTATACCTTTATTCTTTATTAATTCATTAACTGCTTCAATTGGAGACGATATTTTTTCCCTATACGGACGCTTAGAAGTCATTGCATCATATGCATCGGCAATAGTTAGTATTCTAGACAAAAACGGTATCTCTTCGCCCTTTTTGTTGTCAGGATAACCGTTACCGTCTATCCGTTCATGATGATGTCTTATAATTAACGCATGTTCTTGAAAATTATCCAATATTTGTAATATTTCATAACCAACAATGCAATGTTTCTTAACCACTTCTTTTTCTTCATTTGTAAATTCATGTTTTTTATTTAAAATATCATCATCCAAACTCATATTTCCAATATTATGCAGTAATGCCGCATGGGATACAATAGTTTTCTCATTCTCGGAAAGACCCAATTCATTAGCAATATCTAAGCTGTACTGGCTTACTCTTTCAGAATGTCCTTTGGTATAAGGATCTTTCTCTTCTAAGGTTCTTGCAAGAGTAAATACAATTTGTCCGTAAGTATTAGTTAATTCCTGATGTTCTGTTCTTAAATCTTCAAACAATTGTTTATATACTTTTCGCAATGTAATTTCGTTAAGATATTCCAATGAAAACGGTTTGACGACATAATCACTTGCGCCATTCTTTTCTGCTTCTTTTATTCTTTCTTCTTCATCATACGCTGTAATCATTATTACTTTAACGGTAGGGTCACTCTTTTTTATCTCCCGCAAAACTTCCATCCCTGAAATATCAGGCAAACCTATATCAAGAAATACCAAATGGGGCTTCTCTTTTTTCGCCAAATCCAGCGCTTCTTTTCCCTTTGATGCTATACAGGTTTCATATCCTTTAAATTCAAAGAAGTCTTGTAATATTTTACATATCCCGATATCATCATCAACTATCAATATTTTAATCATATTTTTCACCCATTGGCTTGGTTATAATATAAAGACTGAATTATCAGATCGTTATAAATTAACCGCTTTATATCATCAGGTGTTACAACCTGTTTTTTTATTAGCGTATTTACAAAAACATTTACCAACATCGTATCAAATTGTGTGCCTTTACCCATTATTAACCTTTTAATCGCTTCAATTGGCAATAATCTTTTCCGGTACGCACGGTCGGATGTCATTGCATCATATGAATCAGCAATTGCCAATATTTTTGAAAGAAACGGTATTTCTTCATTTTTTTTGTTTTCAGGATAACCATTGCCATCTATCCTTTCGTGATGATGTTTTATTATTATTGCATGTTCTCTGAAACTTTTAATTATCTGCAATAAATTAAAACCTGTTGTGGTATGCCTTTTTATCTCGTTCATTTCTTCTTCTAATAAAGGAGCTCGTTTATTTAAAATATTGTCTTTTATACCTATCTTCCCGATGTCATGCAATAACGCAGCTTGAGACATTATTATTACTTCATTTTCAGAAAGATTCAATTCCTTGGCGATATCTACGCTATATTGACTTACTCTTTCCGAATGGCCTCTGGTATATAAATCTTTTTTTTCTAATGTTTTTGCGAGGGTAAATACTATTTGTTCAAATGTACTTATCAATTTACTGTGTTTCAATCTTAAATCATCAAATAATTGTTTGTATACTTTTCTTAGAGTAATTTCATTAAGATATTCCAATGAAAACGGTTTGATTATATAATCACTTGCGCCATTTTTTTCTGCATCTCTCATTTTGTCTTCCTCATCATAGGCAGTAATCATTATTATTTTAACAGCAGCATCCCGCTTTCTAATTTCCTGCAAAACTTCTAAGCCTGAAATATCAGGTAAACCAATATCCAGAAACACTAAATGCGGCTTTTCTTTTTCTATTAAATCCAATGCCTTTTGCCCTCTTAAGGCTATAAAAGTTTTATATCCTTTGATTTCAAAAAAATCCTGCAATACTTTACATATCCCGATATCGTCGTCAACTATCAATAATTTAATCATATTATTACCACCTGCCAATATATCATATATTGGCTTTTTTATTGAAAACCTACGGTATTTCGCATAGACGGAATGAACTACCCCGTAGCAATCTACGGTGTACTCTGTGAAAAAGTATATAATGAAATTTAAGGTTGGGGACTAAATCAGGAATTTTAGAGGATTGGTCAAAAACATGGTTATAAGAATTCTTTTTTGCAATTTTAAACGACAACTTCCTCTAATCATTTGTCCCTTAACGCAAACAAAAATCACTTATGAACTTCTTGTCAGCTCCATAAAAATAAACTATGCTTTAATATTTTGTAACCATTTCTTTTATCATTTCATCTAATGAACTTTTTAAACTTTCTATTTCAGATGCCTTCTCTTTAAGTAAGCTTTGCCAGGTATTTTCTTTCATCGCAAATTCATCTTTTAATCCTGTAATTTGCTCTTCTTTTATTTTAAGATGCTCTTTGGCTTCATATCTAACTCTTTTTAACTCATCCAGGAGATTTTCAAGTTCTTTCTTTAGCTCTTGTCTGTTTTCCTGGGTTAGCATTATCTGATTTTCCCTTTTCTGGCATTCTGTCCGCCAGTTTTCAACTTCTTGTCCAAGTTCCTTTTTCATCAGTTCAAAATCGTTACTCTTCATTTGAATAATCTCTGTATGTCGCATTTGTTCTTCAGTCAAACGATCATTCAATATCCTTAACTCTTCTTCATATTTTTGAACTTTTAGATTTGTCGTTTCAAGAACATTCTCACGAACGGTTAATTCTCTTTGTAAGCTTTCTATTTGAGTGTCTCTCGTACCTATAGTAGTCTTTAATTGTGTAATTTGATTTTTTAATGTTTCAACATTGAACGACAGTTCACTTATTTTAGCATCTTTTTCTTGTATTGCCTTCTGCAAATTAGTAATCTGTGCTCCGGATTCTACTTTAACAGTTTTTATCATGTCCTGATACCGTAATAATTCGGTTTCAAAAGCCTTTTTACCTTCTTCAATAGATTTTCTCACTTCGGTAATTTTACCGTCAATATTATATCTTGCTTTTATTTCCTTCATTTCATCTGACATTTTAATACACCCAAACTAACCCCACTTCTAACTCTTTAAATATCTATCTTATTACCTATTATATCACCCTACAATCGCACTAAAACGGATTAGATTAAAAATGCCGAAAAACTCGGCATTTTTAATATGTTTTAAAATTCTTTATTGTCTTATGAACCTAACATTCTCTTCCAGAATGATGATTTTGTCTTTTCTGTGCCTTCTTCCGTTATTGCTTCGGTATATTCTTCCGTACTGCGAATATTTTCGTCTTGTGACTCAAATTCTTCTTTTTTATCGGTTGTTACATTTTGCTGATTCTTAAAATTCTTTACACTCCTACCTTCTTCAACATCTTCCTCTTTTCCACCTGCTTCGGTTAATTCTTTTAAAAATATGTCCATATCTTTCTTCATCAACTCTATTTCTTTCTCTTTCTCTGATAAAACATCATTATGTATCTTTTCCATATGCTGCATCTGCCGTCTTAAATCCTCAATTTCACTGGATTCTGTTGATATTGTGCCGCGCATTTTTTGTTCCTGTATTTTGAATCTTTCCTGCAATTCTTTTGTCTGATTTTCGTAATTTGTTTTTTCTTTTCTTAATTTCTGAACCTCTAATTCATATTGCTGGTACTGAGCCTGCCATTCTTTTACTCTTGTCTCTAATTCCTTCTTCAGTACGGTAAAATTTTCCTCTTTCATTTTTAAAACTTCATCCCAACGTTTCTGCTCTTCAGATAATCTATTTTTTACTATTTTTATTTCTTCTTCTAATTCCTTGTTTTTTATTTCTGTTGCCTGCCATATTACTTCCCTGTCGCTATATCTTTCCCGTTCCAATGCCTCTTTTCTGGACATTTCTTTTTGAAGCTCAATTATTGTATTTTCATAATCTTTTTGCTCTTGTCTTCTCTTGGTTTTCTCGTTAAGTAACTCGGTTTGCAAAGCCGTCATATCACGTTTTAAACTTTTTATTTCGGTTTCATTTGAGAAAATCGTCCTTTCGTGGTCGTGTAATTTATCGGTTAGTTCACCTTCTCGTTCTTTAGCCTTTTCTTTAATTCTGCTTATTTCATCTTCTTTTTCTTCAATCTTGGATTTCCATTTCTGCTCATGTGTACTGAATACCTTTTCCCACATGGCTTTATTCATTGTTATTGTTTTTTTGAGTCCTGCCATTTTTTCGTCAAAATTAGAATTATTCACCTGTATTTCCTCCTAAATTATATCATTTTATTTTATAAATATTTTGCTTTTTGAACTGCCAATAAATTATAAAGAATATTTCAAGAATTGTCAATACTTATTTTAATAACCGTTTTTTTAAATTTTCAACAACTGTACTCATTTCATTTTTTAATGACTCTATTTGTTTTTCCTTATTATCATATTTTTCCCGCAATGTTTTTATTTTCTCTTCTTTTAATTGAATTTCTTCATTAAGTTTATTTTTACCTAATCTATTTTGAGAATTTAGTTGTTCTAACTGCTGTTCATATCTATTTCTATCTTCAAGAAAGCTGTTTAGTTTACCTTTTTCCTTTTGACATTCTTCTTCCCATCTCTTAATTTCTTTTTCTAAACTCTGTAAACTACTTATCTTTTCGTCTCTTATGTGAATTTCTTCGTTTAATTTATTTTTTTCTAATCTGTTCTGGGCATTAATTTGTTCTATTTGCTGTTCCAATTTACTTTTTTCTTCACGAAAACTATTTATTTTATCTTCTTCTTTTTTATATTCCTCTTCCCATCTCTTAATTTCTTTTTCCAAACCCTGCAAATTTCTTATCTTTTCGTCTCTTATGTGAATTTCCTCGTTCAGTTTGTTTTTTTCTAATCTATGTTGTGATTCTATTTGCGACATCTGCTGTTCCAATTTTGTTTTTTCATCACGAAGCATGCCTATTTTACCTTCTTCTTTATGGTATTCTTCTTCCCATTTTTTAATTCTGTTTTCTAATTCTTGCTTTAAAAAATTGAAATCCTTCTCTTTTAACTTAAGCATTTCATCTAATTGTGCCCATTCTCCGGTTAAATTACCTTTTAACCTCTGCATCTCTTCGTTTAAACTGCGTATTTTAATATCTGAAGATTCCAAATCAATTTTATTCTTTTTTAATTCTTCAGTTAATTCATTAATAAGGTTCTTTAATCGCTTAATTTCTTCATCCTTGGTTTTAATCTGCGATTTGATTTTTGATTGATATTGTTTTAAAAACTCGTTTTGTTCGGATATTTTGAACATAAATTTAACCCTTAAAAATAGTAAATATTGCAATTGCTGATAAAATTGCAAATATTACTGCCGCAATTTTCCAAATAAAAATAATTTTACCTTTCTTATTTAATATTCTTTTCTTTTCCTCATCATATTTCTTGTGCAGCTCTTTTAATTCAAATTCAAATCTTCTTTTCAACAATTCAATATCTTCATTTTCGGATTTTTTTTCTCCCGTCTTACTTTCTAATTTCTGAATTTTTGCCAGTAACTCTGTCTCTTTCCCTTTTAATCTTAATATCATTTCTTTCATTTCATTTTCTTTCTCTTTTAGAATTTTATCAAGTTTAATTTTCTCTTCTTGAAGTATAAAATTGGACTTTTCTGCAGCATCCATTTTAAACTGATCCTTAATTTTCTCCAATTCAAATTTCAACAGCTGATTTTCTTTTTCTGATTCTTTAATCTTTTTAACATGTTCATATTGATTATTTTCCAATATTTTTTCCCATGTCAGATTGGCTGATTCAAACATTTTTCTAAGTTCTATTAAATTTTCGTCTAACTGCTCGTTCATATTATTCTAAAAGCCATCCTTCTTTTTCTTTTAATTCCGACAGAATATTATCAATTTTTTCAAGAAGATAAAAAGGTATCCCCTCTTTATTCTCGGCAACTATCTTCATCAATGATCTTATAACAATTTTCTTCTCATTGTATTTTAATTTATTAATACTATCTAACAGGACTTTTATTGATTCAACGGTTCCTATTTCACCAAGTGTTGCAAGCGAATCTATCCTCGCTTGTTCGTCGCCTTTTTCAAGCATATCCTCCAAAATATCCAGTGATTTTTCCGGATTATGCTTGAACAATGCCTTCGCAGCCTGCGCTCGCGTAAGACTATTGTTGCTTTTCAGAAACGGACTCAATATATTTTCTGCCGCACCCGCATCGGTTTTTTCGACAATTTCCGCTTCAATAACTCTCAAATCTTCCATTTCCGAAGGCAATAAAAGCGATCTTTTCTTTGCAAGAAGCAGTTCTTCTGTCCTTTGCTTAAGCGATTCAGCCATCCCAACCTCGCCATGCCACAGTATAACAGCCGATCTTTTCTTAATATATTTTGTTAGAATAAGAACAAGAAAACCCAGTATACCACCCATAGACACTATTCCCAAGGTTGTTGTGAAAAATAGTGTCTTTTTCATTCCGGCGCCTTCTTTTTCTAATGCTGAACTTACAGTGTCTTTTAATGCTTTTTCAGTTTTTATATTTTCTTTGCGAACTACTGAAGTTACCATTTCTTTCAATAACTTTTCTCTCTTAGCTTCGGCATTATTATATATTTTCTGAATTAAATCTCTTTGTTTTTTATCGTAAGTTTTTAATAATTTTTCATTTTTTTGCAGCCGCGATTCTATTAATGAGTACAATTTTTCAATCTGAGGAGTTTGTTGGGTTTGTTCTATTTGCTGGGGTTGTACCGTTTGAGAGGATTGCTGCGATTGAGGTGCCTGAACCAGTTCCTGTGTTTGTTGCACTTGAGCCGGTTGTGGTTGAGTTGTCTGAACCGTTTCGGGCAATGCCGTAATACCGGGTAATGTTTCTATGTTTTGAACAACCTGCTTATCTACATTTGCAGTCTCATACATCTGTCTATATTCAAGTTCATCCGGAAACAATTCTATAAGTTTTCTTATATGCGGTATCGCTTTTTCATAACTATTATTTTCGGAGTAGACCTGTCCGACTAATTCAGTCAAACATAATCCATAAACGTCTTTTACCGTTTTTTCTTCATATAAGTTCAAACTTGCATCAAAATCTTTAATCGCATTTAACAAATTACCTTGATTATATTTTTCACCACCACGATTAAAATAGTCTTTTGCAATTTTAATAACAAGAATTTTTATCTTTCCGTCATCTTTTTTTAGTTCCTTTGCCTTTTTAATATCGCTGGCCGCACCCGCAATATCACCATTATTGTATTTCTTATTTGCACTATTATAATATTGCAACGCAGTTTTATTTTCAGCATATGCAATCTGATAAATATTTAATATTACAAACAGAATTAGAATTAACTTTTTATTCATTCTTTTAATATCTTCTTAATAACCATCCAAAGCTCTTCAATAGTATAGGGTTTTTCTAAAAATGCATCAATTTTTGACTTACCGTCTTTTTCGAACATCTGCAACATCTTGACCCTTGAGGTGGAAATTATAACAGGAATATCCTTTGTAAGTATATCCTCTTTTAGTTTCAGATTCACCGTAAAACCATCCAGTTTAGGCATCAGAACATCAAGCATAATCAAATCCGGCATATTTGCTTTTACTTTCTCCAAAGCATCAAGACCATCAACTGCCTGAATTACTTCATAACCCGCCAACTCCAAACCTTTTTTTATCATTCTGGCGGTTTCTTCTTTATCTTCTGCAAATAATATTTTCTTAGCCATTTTTATCTTACTTAATCGGTTAGAAGCAATTCTTCAATTTTACTTGTAAGCTCGTATGGGTCAATCGGTTTCGCTAGAAACAAATCGGCATTAATCTTTTTTTCAATTATTGCACCTGTTAATAATACTACGGCTATATTTTTAAGTGTTTTGTCTTTTTTAATCATCTCACAAAGACTGAATCCGTCAATCTTGGGTAAGAAAGCATCCAGGATAACTAAATCCGGTTTACATTTTTTTATTTTTTCAAAGCCATCCTGCCCGTCATACGCCGATTCTACATGGACACCCTTCAGCTCAAAAATAGTGCGATGCAAAGCCATAATTTCCCTGTCATCATCAATTATAACTATTTTTTTACCGTTTAAAATATTCCTTTTCTCCAGCGACTTCCGTACAGTATTTTTCAATTCTTCAACAGTAAAAGGTTTTATTAAATAACCGTCAATCATATGGTTAATCGTTTCTCCATATGTCCTAAAAACAATGATAACGGTCTCAGGAAAACTTTTTCTTATCAAGTCAAATAACTTTACATCAGTAATTATTAAATTGTACTTTTTCTCTTTCAATCTTTCAAGTGCATTATTTGTTTTACTTATATCAACTTCATAATCCTTACTTAATACTTTATAGCATATATTTCTTATCGTTTCATCATCATCTATTACTAATACAGTTTTGTTCATATGGGTAATGTTATTTTAAAAGAACTGCCTTTATTTATTTCACTTTTCACATCAATAAATCCATTATGCTTTTTTATAATTCTATCCGCGATGGTTAATCCTAATCCCATCCTCTGGCTTTTTGTTGTAAAAAATTGAATGAAAATATTCGGAATATTTTTCCGTGGAATTCCGCCACCATTATCTGATACCGTTATCGTTATTTTTTTGCTCTTTTTTAAATAGTCGGTAGAAATCATAACCTTCCCATTTTCCGAAACGGCATCAACCGAATTCAGAATTAAATTGATTATAGCGTGTTGCATATCTGACATACTTATGTTTACCAGCGGAATATTTTTATCATAATTCCTAACTACTTCTATTTTTGAAGAAACCAATTGATACTGACATAAATCCACACATAAATCAATTAGCTTATGAATATCGGTCTTGGTTAAACGGAATTCGGTTTTAACAAAACTTATTAGGTTATTTATAATTTCGCGACAGGTTTGTGCTGAAAGTTTTATTCTCTCAAAATCTTCCCGGACGGAATCATCTATTGTTTCTTCCAATAAACGAATACCTGCTGTCCCTAGAATATTGGTCAATGCTCTATTGATATCATGGACAATCGCCGACAACATTATTCCGGAAACATTAATTCTTTCGGATTGAACAAGCCTATTATTCAGTTGTTCTATTTGTTTTTGAAGTGATTTAACGGATATTGCTTTTTGTTTCATTTCCATTCTTTGGAAAAAACAGCAAAAAGATGAAGTACTGTGGGTTTATGCTCGTAAAACTAATCAAATCCCCTTCAGCGAGAATATTCTCACTTCGCTGAAGATTAAGCGAAGCAATCTGAATTATTATGTTAACTATATACCTACATTTTAAAAAACAATTGGATGTATTTATTTTACTAAATTATTTACTAAAATCAATACATTTTATTTCAAATGCTTTATTTTCCAAGAATCTGTTTAATCTTCACCAACACTTTCTCAAAATCAAAAGGCTTAATAATATATCCGTTTATGCCAAAACTGAATCCTTTTTCAATATCAGCAAGCGAGTTCTGGGCAGTACACATAAGTATAGGAATCTTACTGGTTCCCCTATCCAATTTCAATTCGGCACAAACACCGAATCCATCCAGATGTGGCAACATCACATCCAGAATAATTAAATCCGGATCCAGCTGTATAGCCATATCAATTGCAGTTATCCCATCCATTGCTACAGAAATAGCATAACCGGACTCTTCAAGTTTTGCTTTTAACAATTCAACTATACCTTCGTCATCCTCAACAATCAGAATACTAAGTTTTTCGGAATCCATATATTATATTTTTCACTAATAATATTACTTTAAATTCTATATAAACTCTGTACTGTTTAATATTACAATTTTTAAACAATGAAATCAAGAACAAAAACTGGACAGCGATTTTTATTCATAAATACAAAAACTCTGTATGCATATTACATACAAAGTCTCTGCATTTTGATAATTTAATTGATGTATGATTTATTAATTTTTCTCTATTTTGAACGATGCTGATTTAATTATATTTCCCTCAGAATCAACGACATCCACTCTCCAATTACCTACCATATCCTCTAATATTGTCTTATAAGACCAAGTGCGTGTTCTTTCATACTTTACGGTCAATGGCACCTCCGCCATTTTGCTATCGTTAAAATACCAAACATGTTTAATTTCTGTAGGTATTTTAGCATCTGTTATAACTGTCCAACAATAAACTTTACCGATATCAGCACCAAACGTTTCCGCTTTATCTACTGGTTCCCTATTTTCTACATTCTTGCAGAATAATATATCTGATACTTTAATATCTTGTTCCGGCATTTGTTCAGTCACCATACCGGGAGTTTCGCCTGTCCCCTGCCCAATTATCACACCTGCACTGACAACAGCACCAATAAAAACCGCCACCATCAAAATCATCAACCATCTTTTATGCATAGTCCCTCCATGTCAATATTTTACTTCGCATATTATGATGCAAATAATTTGAATAAGTTTCCACCATAAATGGGGGTTGGTCTTTCATTTTGACATTTCTTTATTCTCATCCCGTTAGAGATAAGAACCGTTTCCAACACTTCCTTGAAGAAACCTACCCCAGATGTTCTATGGTCTTTCTAAGCATATTATTTATTCTCAATAATTTTTTCTTGCGGATTCTCTACGGAAAGTAATTTATCGCTGAATTTATCCAGTCTTTTTGCGGTATCGTCATATTTTGAAGCGGCTTTTGTAATATGTCCGCCTAATGTATCAAATTCATCCTTGAATTTTTTAAAATCGCCGGTTAGCCGTGACAGCATAACCATAATATTCTTGGCTCCTTCTTCTATTCTCATTCCACGCAAGCCAAGAACTATCGCCTGCAGATAAGCATAAAACGAGTTAGGTGATACAGGTATAACTTTCTTTTCCATTGCATAACTTATAATTGAACTTTCATCGGAATTCTCATCTTTAATTATTGTTTCATAGTAGACGTTCTCGGCAGGTATATACATAAGAGCAAAATCAAAAGTACCTTCATCTGTTAGTATGTATTTGGAAGAAATTGCATCTATATGTTTTTTCACATCAGAAACAAATTTTTTCTTCGCCTGCATCTTTTCTTTATCCGATTGAATCTCTAATAATTTTCTGAAATTTTCAAGTGGAAATTTTGAATCAACCGGTACCAGCCCCTGCAACAATCGGATTACAGCATCCACAGTTTCTCTTGACTTGAATTGATACTGCAGTTCATAAAATTTTGGAGGTAAAATCTGCGATAATAAATCTCCTAAAAAATACTCTCCTATATTACCCCTCAATTTAGGTGCCCTTAAAATTTCCTGAAGTGACGCAATATCCTGTCCAACCTCAAAAACACGCTTCGTTGCTTCCGATAATTCTCCTATACTCTTATTTACATCATTAACTACCTTAGCAGCATTATCTAACCGTTCACCGACAGTTTTCTGCGAATTAAGGAGTTGTTCGGAAACCGAAGAAAGTTGCTTATTAACCTGATCGGTAAGAGATGATATCTGCTGATTTACTAATGAGGTACTGCCCATCAAAGAATCGCTTAGTTGCTTTCTTAAAGAATCCATTTGCTGTTGAATAAGCAGATTCGCCTGAGAATCTTGCGACGAACTCCGTTTAATCAGTAAAATCACCAGCACAACAATCACAACCAACGCAACAGAAATAATTATTATCATATATTTTTAAAATCAGAGATTAGAGGTTAGAGAATAGGGGTTAGTTTTGGGTTTTTATTATTATTCTTTGCTACTTTCTGTTATACCCTATCCCCTATACGCGATACGCTGCTTTAATGATTATACAAAAACAATATTTTTTTTCAATGGCAAATCTGCCTTTGTTTCTTATTTCTCTGCCCAATCCTTAGCAATTAACATCGCCTGTTCTAAAACCGTCTCTGTGGCTTTCTTCTGTTTATCCGGTGGATAACCATATTTTCTTAAAACTCTTTTTACCATAACTCTTAAATTTGCCTGAACATTTTCTCGCAAAGTCCAATCAATAGTAACATTATTTCTAATTGTCTTAACAAGTTCCCTTGCAATAGTCATTAACACTTCATCACCTAAAACTTTCACTGCACTATCATTTATTTCTAATGCATCATAAAACGCGATTTCATCTTCATTTAGTCCCAATTCTTCACCACGTTTCCCTGCTTCTTTAAGTTGTTTCGCTAATGCAATCAATTCTTCAATTATCTTAGCGGTTTCAATTGTCTTATTACGATATTTTTTTATTGTCTTCTCCAACATCTCAGCAAAAGACCTACTCTGAATAAAATTTTTCTTTGTTCTCTGTTTAATCTCATCACTTAATAATCGTTGCAATAACTCAACTGCAAGATTTTTATACGGAAGATTTTTAATCTCTGCTAAAAACTCATCTGATAATATAGAAATATTCGGTTTTTTTATTCCTGCCGCTTCAAAAATATCTACCACTCTATCAGAAACAATAGCTTTAGAAATAATCTGTTTAATAGCTGTATCCAATTCTTCTTCTGTTTTACCTTTTCCAATTTCAAATTTAGCTATTCTTGACCTAACTGCCTGAAAGAAACCAACATCATCTCGTATATCCATTGCTTCTTTACTTGGTACTGCTAATGCAAAAGCCCTTGATAACTGATTTACAAAATGTAAATATCTCTCTTTACCTTTTTTTTGACTTAAAATATATTCAGATGCTTGTGTTAAAATAATCATCTTATTTCTTATATCAGTAGCAAAAAACTTTTTATAATCAAACTTATTGAACATATTATTAACAACTTCGTATTTTTCAAGCATAACTGCAATAGCTTCTTCCTGGTCAAAAGTCGGTTTACCTTCTCCACCACTTTCAGTATAGTCTTTCAATGCTTCTTTCAAATCAGCAGCTATTCCTAAATAATCTACAATCAATCCACCCGGCTTATCCTTAAAAACTCTATTTACTCTTGCTATCGCCTGCATTAAGCCATGCCCACGCATTGGTTTATCAATATACATAGTATGGAGTGATGGCACATCAAAACCAGTAAGCCACATATCTCGTACAATAACTAATTTTAAAGAATCTGGCGGATTTTTCATCCTGTTCCCAATTTCTCTTCTTCTTTGCTTATTGCGTATATGCTCCTGCCAACTTACATCGTCACTTGCAGAACCAGTCATGATAACTTTCAAAAATCCTTTTTTATCGTCTTTATCATACCAATTAGGTCTTAACTTAATAATTTCATTATGAAGTTCAATACAAATCCGTCTGCTCATACACACAATCATTCCTTTGCCATCAATAACATTCAGCCGTTGCTCAAAATGCTCTACTATATCTTTTGCAATCTGATTTATTCTTTTCTCGCTTCCAACAATAGCTTCAAGCCGTGCCCATTTTGTTTTTAGTTTCTCTATCTTTGTAACTTCTTCGCCTTCGGTTACCTCTTCAAAATCAGGGTCTATTTTTGGACGTTCAGCTTCTTTTAATTCAAGATTAGCTATGCGACCTTCATAATAAATCTTAACTGTGGCTCCATCATTTACTGCTTGTTCAATATCATAAACATCTATATAATCACCAAACACTGCAATAGTATTTTTATCTGTCTTTTCAATAGGTGTACCAGTAAACCCTATAAATGAAGCATTAGGCAATGCATCTCTCATATGTTTTGCAAACCCATCTATAAAATCGTACTGACTTCTGTGTGCTTCATCTGCAATAACTATTATATTTCTTCTTTCAGATAATAACGGAAATTTATCACCCTGTTTTTCGGGTAGAAACTTCTGTATCGTTGTAAAAACTACTCCACCAGATGCTACTTTCAAATATCCTTTCAATTCATCTCTGGTATTTGCTTGTACCGGTTTCTGTCTTAATAATTCTTTACAACCACCGAAAGTATCAAATAACTGATTATCCAAATCATTTCTATCTGTAAGAACAACAATCGTTGGATTATCCATCTTTAAAACTAATTTACCGGTATAAAATGCCATAATCAAACTCTTGCCTGACCCTTGTGTATGCCATATAACGCCAATTCGTTTATCCCCTTTTTTACTTGACGCTTTTAAAGTTGCATCTACAGCTTTATTTACAGAATGGTATTGATGATATGCTGCAATCTTTTTAGAAATTTTCCCATTATCAGCTTCAAATACGACAAAATGCTTTAAAAGGTCAAGAAGTACTTTTTTATTCAGCATTCCTTTCAAAAGCACTTCTATCTGTGGAATCACTTCTGGTTCTCGTTCTTTGCCATCTATCGTTTTCCAAGGCAAAAATCTTTCCCATTCAGAAGTAAGTGTTCCCGCCCTTGCTTCAGTACCGTCACTGATTACAAGGATTTCGTTATAATTGAATAACACAGGTATTTGTATCTTATATGTTTCAAACTGTTTAAATGCGGCTTTAACTGTAGCATCTTCATCGGCAGGATTCTTCAACTCAATAACAACCAATGGTAACCCATTTACAAAAATTACAATATCCGGGCGTCTGTTATGATTGCCTTCAATAACTGTAAATTGATTAACTGCTAAAAATTCATTATTATTGACATTCTTAAAATCAAAAAGCCAGACCTTATCTCCGACAATTCTTCCGTCCTTTTTATATTCAACATCAACACCATTAACTAACAATTTATGAAAATTATGATTATTTGTAATCATACTTGGTGTCCTATACCACATCACCTTTTTCAGTGCCTCTTCTTGTGCATTATTAGGAATATCAGGATTTAATCTATCTATTGCTTCTAATAATCGTTCAATCAAGACACAATTATAATAATCAGCTCTTTCAGGTCTTGTGCCATCAATAGAAATATCCGGACCATAAAGAATCTTATATCCTAATTCTTTTAAAATATCTAACGACAACTGCTCAACTTCCGACTCGGTGATTGATTTAGCCATATTATGTTATTAACCTATTTATTAACCCATTTATAAAGTTATTACCCTATTTAATCTTTTGCCACTTAGCAGATCTGCCTTTACCTAAAGAATGAATCTTACCCGCTTTCTGTTCTTGTCTGAAAATAATCTTTATCATTTCTCTGCTAACAGAAAGACATTCTTTCTCAATATCTGCTAAAGTAAACTCTCCAACTTGTCTTTCAATAGCATTTATTACTATTTTACTTTTCGTTCCGCGGGAAGGTTTAACATTCCCTGCTCGGTCTTCAAATTCTTTATAAGCAGAAATTACAGTTCCAAGAAAATAATGGAACCATGGCATAACATCATGTTTTGCATCATGCCACTTTTGAGAACTTTTATTCAGAACTTCATAATAGGTTTCCTTGGACTGTTCAATAATACGTTCAATACTGATATATTTACCTACCGTAAACCCATGTTGATATAAAGCGAGTAGTGTAAGAAGACGTGATACCCTGCCATTACCGTCTCTAAATGGATGGATACATAAAAAATCAAGTGTGAGACAGGCAACAGCATATAGTGGCGGGTATTTTAATTGATTGATACTGTTGTCATATACAAGACACAACTGCTCTATATATTCAGAAGTTTGTTTTGCTATCACCGGTTTAAAGATTACTTCCATACTCCCATCCGGATTTTTGCGGATAATATCATTATCTTTTTCTTTCCACTTACCAGCATCCCATGCTCCACCATGACTCAATCGATGTAATTCTTTTATAGTACCGGGAGTTATTCTTGCACTTTTATATTTTTTATGAATCAGTTCAAGAGCTTTTCGGTATCCAGCAATTTCTTCCTCAGAACGGTCGCGGGGTTTACTATGTTTAATCACAATCGGTTTCAACCTATTCTTTTCAACGGTAATACCTTCAATACGATTAGACGACTCGACACTTTCAATAAGAGCCATTTCAAGAAGTGTTTTTAAAACCTGCGGTGACTGTTTAGCATATAATTCCTGTTTACCTTTGTATTCACTGATACTGTTCATCAACCATATGGCACCTAAAGGCAATTTAACATTACCACTTTTAAACGATTTCATTAATAGTACCTCTCAACTTCCGACTTAGTGATTGATTTTCTCAAAAATTGAAGTTACTAATAAGTCCATTATTATATAGACATTCAAATGGAAGTCATGTTGAGTAAAACGAAACATCTCGTCGTGCGATTCTTCTCCCGATGAATCGGGATCATAATGACTTCACTGTCTAGACTATTATGGACTCACTTATATTATTCTCAATTTTATTCTTTCTTTAGATATTACTTCTTTTCTTCCATATATCAATTGCCAGACAATGTCTGGCTAATTCAAATTCATTGTCATTCAACCGTCATTGATTTACGAGACACTGTCTCGTATTTTGTCAATCCTTTCTCAGATATAGATTTGCCAGACAGTGTCTGACTAATTTAATATACCAATATTTAATAATCAGTATTCCCCGTTTTCAAATATTTTTCTTACTCATTCCCAATTCCTACACAAATCCAACTACTCAACTTCTGATTCAGTTACAATGTGAAGAATACCTTATTCACTTAATGTATTCTTCATCTATCTCCTTTGCCAGTTCTTCTAATTTTTCAATATGTTCCCTTACAAAATACCAAAAAATAAATGCTGTTTCTTTATCGATATTCATTTTAATATTTTTTTTTGTCTTTAAAAAAAATCTACTCAATTCAAAAAGTGGATATTTCAATAATACATAAATGTCTTTTATAGAATCATAAGTATCCAACGATATTCCTCTTTCGTTAAGTTTATTTTCAAATTTTGTTAAACATTCATTTATCATTTGTAAACTTATTTTGCTTATAGGAATGTATTTAGGTTTACTCAGACCTTCGTGCACTTTTTGAATATCATAATGTACTTGTGAAAACACGTCTTTTAATTTATCCATACAAAACTTCTCCTTATGTTTTTTGTCTTCGTCTTTTAGTTTTTTAATAACATCTTTTAATATTACAGTAATATTTCTACTTTGTGCATTCAACAAATCTACAATTACAATATCTTTAAATACTATATTTTTATTTTTATTCCAAGACATAAGTTGAAAACCATCTTTAGAAATAGTTATTCTTGAAATAAAATGATATGATTTACCGCCATCTCTTTTTGTTGGATGACCTATACTGTCATTTCTAATTTCTCTTACATTTTTTAATTCTTCATTAGTAATATTATAATATAATTCTAAAGATTCACACAAATGCTTCACTGCATCTTGCTGTAAAAAAAGTGCCTGAAGTACACCACAAACCATTAAATAACCACCCCCCACTACTTTAGGGAATTTTTGCATTTTATAAAATTGGATTGCTGAATCAGTATCTTCAATAACATCCATTGAACTGCATAATTGATGCCAAAGTCCTACATTTTTTAAAAGATGATATCGCTTTCTCGGTTCATTTATTAAATCTCTTATTTGTTGAATATATTTTTCCATATTACAATTAATTTGCTTTTAGTTTTGCTTTTATTTTAAATAATTTGATATATTAGATAAACTTATAAATTTATTGTTTAGGAATTATTTGAGTTGCCGTCACTTTATTAAATGAAAATGGAATAAACTTCTTCTTATACTTAGTATCTATATAATCTAAAATTTCTTTTTCATTTCTTCTATCATAATCACAATCAGCAATATAACCTCTATTATTCTTTTCTTCTTCATAAGGATCACAAATACCCTCTTCAAATGATCTATAGATTAAACTATTTTTTATTTTTTCATATTCTGGAGAAAAACTATTTATACAAAATTGTGCTTTTGATTCAATTGAATTTACCCATATTACACCATCTAAAGTATCGGCAAATCTATAAAAATCATTGAAATCAAAATAAAAACATGGCTTAGCCATTTCATTTTTATTATTTTTATCGATAATATCTTTTATCCCATATATTGTTGCCCTTAGTTGCGCAATTTGAGATTTTGCATCATAACCTTCTGCAGAGAAAAATAATAATTTAAAATCGATTTTATTCTCAGATATATTTTTTAACTGATTATAACCCTTCTCAATAATACTTGATATTGTATTTATCCTTCCTTGAGATGTCTTTGAAAAAAACATGTTTCCTTGTTTTAATTCCCCTTCTCTTGTTTTGACAAGTTTTTCATCGTCTCTTTTTTCTTTCAATTCAATTAAATATGTATTTATATCATCTTTAATAATAAAATCTGGCATCTCAATATTATTCTTTTCCTTAATTTTTTCGATACTATATTTTTTATCTTTATAAAGGTGTTTTAATAAAGAATCAACAATATCTATTTCAGTTTTCTCTAATTTCATAATGCCTGCCTTTATTATTTTACCCTTATTTTTCCGGACATTAGTTTTGGCAAAAGAGAATCGCGGATTTGAGATAATATACTTTGTGTTGCAAGATTTTCAATAATATTTTTATAAATACTATTCAGATTTTTTTCAAACATCTCCAAGATTGTCTCGTTTGGAATAACAACTTTTGTTTTTTCGATATCTGTATTACTAATATTAGGCTGTGCACTGCTTGACGATGAAATGCCTTCAATAAGTGATTGTACTACCGGGCCCGTTAATACCAAATATGCCCACAAATGATACTTACTAACAAGTTTTCCAACACGTTGATTTAACAATAGAGATTTTTCTATTTTCGGTATAATACCGATTTTTCCAATATTTGCACCAGTCATAGCAATAATCACATCACCGGAAACCAAATGAAATCTTTTATCAGTGTTTCCAAATACATCTTCTGAAACATAATCAGTTTGAGATATATCAACAATACCATTCTGTATGTTTGCAATTTTTATTATTTTATATCCTTGTGTTGTAAAATCTGAACTTTTAAATGCAAATCCTGGTTGAATTTTCGCTATTTCACCAAAATCACTCATTCTCCAGCCATCGGGTAAACCATTTACGAATTTTGTTTTTTTATAGCCGGGGAAACGGAAATCAACAAACCATTCTTTAAATATCGCTTGTGCTATTGATTCAAGTGTCTTGTTCATTTGATTGTTCAATTCAATCTTTTCATCAAGATCAGAAAGTATCTTTGCTATCGCCCGTTGCTCTGACAATGAAGGAAGTAATATAGGATGCTCTTTAATAGAATCAAATGTGATTTGTGGAAACGTTCCAGATCTACTTTCTGCTAATTGTTGGAATTCATCAAGAGTATTTTTATTTATTAATATTCTATATAAATATTCTGGTAAAATATTATTTTTTGCTCTAATAACCATTAGTTTTGTTGAAACGACATAGTCTTCTGTATTGGCAAAATTAACAAAAGCATATCGCTGGTTTTTTGGTCTTATTTCGCTAAAAAGAATGTCATTTCGCTTAATCATCTTTTTTGCTTGACCGGGCAGAGTATCAACCTTTGAATAGTTTTTATGTAGAAAATTACCGCTCTGGATATCTCCTGTATTTATAAATATTATTTCTTTCTTATCTGAAAAAGAATATGTCTGAGAAATAGTTTCAGCAACTTCCTTTAAGGATGTTTCTTCCCATCCTTCGGGTATTGTTGCTGAGGATTTCATAACTGAATTTTGTTTAGCCATAAAAATAATGGAGCGGATTGTTCGGTGAACAATCTCTTCATTTAACAATAATCGTTCGCGTTTTAGTTCATTTATCTATTCTTTTTCTTTAAGTTTCCAGTGTCCGGTTTTGTCGGGCCCTACCCGATGTAAAATGCCTTTTGTTTTTAGTTTAGCAATATTATTTTCTACTGCAGTTGAACTTATTCCTATCCTTTCTGCAATTTCTACTATTGTTACGAATTTATTCTCATAAATAATATCAAGAATCTTAATTTGATTTACACCCAACTTTACACCCAACTTTACACCCAACTTTAGATTTTTATCTAATTCATCAGTTCTTTTTAAAGCATATTTGGGATTACGATAGAAAGTAACTCTGAAAAAACTATCTGATTCAAAAACGGGTTCTTTGAGCCCCGCTTCCTTCATATATTCACACATTCTATTAATGCCTGAGCCAACTCTTTCCATTTTGTTCATACGGTGAAACAAATCTGCAACAATAAGATTGCGCCGTATAGATTCTTTACCAAAATTCTCTTTAGTCAATCCTGATGGAAGTCCACCCGGATTAACTATTTCTATTCTATCATCAAAAACATTTACAGAGATGTTAGTACCTTGTATACTATAATCACGATGGACAACAGCATTTACTAAAGCCTCTCGTAATGCATCAAGCGGAATTTCGTAAATATCATAACGGTTTAATTCGTGAATTTCACTTCTAATATTAAGATGTTTCTTCAAAAATGACATTGACTCATTTAATTGCGTAAATAAGTCGTTACGCACATCTTTTCTATCATAAATATGTGTTTTTGTCATGCCTTTAAATGCACCAAGGATAATTTCCGAATGGGGAATAAATTTTCCAATTTCTTTCGCAAACATTAATGCACCGGCATTACAAATTTTATCATCCTTATAAATACCCAAACTAGATAATAAAGGATGAATTGTTTCTTTGCTTATTTTGTACGATACTTCTGACTCCTTGGTAAATATTTTGACTTTTTCGAAAGAAATGTCTTTAAAAGAAAAACCTTTACAAGGTAATCCCTCAAAAGATATATCTGCAGATTCCCGAAACATTGTGCGAATTTCCAAATGAGTCATTTTTTGTGTTACTGCATCAAGACGGCGAAAATATCCCGAAGAACATCTGTGGGGTTTTTCATTACCTTCGGATATCTCTATAACTACTACTTTATCAACTTGTGAGATTTTTGAAATTGTGATTTGTGGTTCGCAATTTCGCGCTAATGATAAAATTTCGGCTTTCAACCGATTAGTAAGTTTTTCACCGATTATTTTGCCAGCATCATTGACACCAAGAAGTATGAACCCACCTTTTGCATTTGCCATTGATGCAATATCGCGATCAATTTTAGAAGTATATTTTTCCTTAAATTCAACTGTTAAACCCTCGCCTTCTGCTATAATAAGATTTAATTCTTTAGAGTTCATAACCCAATCCTTTAAGGTTTTTCTTTATTTCGGTTTCAAGTCCTTTTGATTTATTGAATTGTTCCGATAGTTCTTTTGTTAGTCGTTTCATTTTATCGTTGAATGCTTCATTATCTTCTTCTATTTCTTCAGTTCCTACATATCTGCCTGGAGTCAATATATAGCCCTGCTGTTTTATTTCTTCAAGTGTTGCTGATTTACAAAACCCCTTTTCATCTTTATACCTGCCGCCTTCACCACGCCATGTATGATAAACCGAAGAAATTTTATCTATTTCTTTATCAGTAAGTTCTCTGTGCCTACGGTCTATCATTATACCCATTTTACGAGCATCTATGAAAAGAACTTTGCCTCTCCTGTCTTTGAATTTGTGATTTTTTTTATCACGAGCAGTAAACCAGAGACAGGCAGGTATCATTACATTATAAAAAAGTTGCGTTGGTAAAGAAACCATACAATCAATAAGGTCGGCTTCAATTATGTTTTTTCTTATTTCGCCTTCGTTTGATTGGTTAGACGACATAGAACCGTTTGCTAATACAAAACCGGCTATACCTGTAGGTGACAAATGGTGAATAAAATGTTGTACCCAAGCAAAATTTGCGTTACCTGTCGGCGGAACCCCGAATTTCCATCTTATGTCATCTCTTAATAGTTCACCCTTCCAGTCACTATCATTAAATGGTGGATTGGCTAATATAAAGTCTGCTTTTAGGTCTTTATGTTCATCTTTTAAGAAACTACCTTCGTTATTCCACGCTATATTTGAATCAATTCTTCTTATTGCAAGATTCATTTTGCAAAGTCGCCATGTGGTTTGGTTAGATTCTTGCCCATTTATTGCAATATCACCAATTTTTCCGTCATGTGCTTTCACAAATTTTTCGCTTTGGACAAACATACCACCTGAACCACAGCAAGGGTCAAATATACGGCCTTTATATGGTTCCATCATTTCTATGAGTAAATTTACTATGCTTCTTGGTGTATAAAACTGTCCACCTCGTTTGCCTTCTGAGTCGGCAAACTGTCCCAAGAAATATTCATAGACTCTGCCTAAAATATCTTTACTACGGTTTTCATAATCACCTAAACCAATAGTTCCTATCAGGTCTATTAATTCACCAAGCCGTTGTTTATCCAATGATTCTCTTGCATAATTTTTAGGAAGAACACCTTTTAATGACAAATTTTCTTTTTCAATTAAATCCATTGCATCGTCTATTATTTTGCCTATCGTAGGTTGTTTTGCTTTTTTTTGTAGATATTGCCAACGTGCTTTTTCTGGAACATAAAATATATTTAATGCTTTATATTCGTCTTTATCTTCAATCGCTTCGTAACGGGCATCTGGTTCTTTTACAAATAGGTCGCTTTTAGGATTGGCAACTTCCTTTTCAAGTTGTTTGTGACGTTCTTCAAATGCATCTGATATGTATTTTAGAAATATTAATCCTAATACAATATGTTTGTATTCTGCGGCATCCATGTTGTTTCGCAACTTATCTGCTGCTTTCCAAAGTTTTTCTTCAAAACCAAGGTTCCCACCATTTGAATTATTTTTTTTCATAATTGTTTATCCTATTTTTATTGTTAAATATTATCATTTTTCGTTAGTTTTTACAATGAAGCTCCCTGCGGCAAGATGCAGAGTTTTCTGCGAAAAAGTATAAAAACCAATATTTTAATTAAAAATCTCTTTATTATTTAAATATTTCAATTTTTAACACTCGAACATATATTATTAAATGGGCAATAATTACAATACTTATATGCCGGTTTCGCTTCAAATTTTCTATTTCTTATTCCTGATGTAACATTATCAATTTTTTGTTTTATTTTTTCTATCATTTTTTCATCGGGCTGAATTGAACCTATTACTCCGGTATTTACAAAATGTAATTCAACGGATTTTGGCAGTTTACCGGTTAGTTTCTGCCAAACCAAAGAATAGATTGCTAATTGGGTACTATCTTTAGCTCTTTTATCGGCATCTTTTTTATTGGAAACCTCGGATGTCTTAAAATCTATTATGACAGTGTTCTTACCATCGTAATCCACCCTGTCAAACCTTCCTATTATTATATCTCCGCCATATTTAATCTTAAATCTTTTTTCAATATATTTAGGAATTGTATCCTCATTTTCTGATCTATAAAAAAATTTCCTAAGTGTTTCCCTGCCCTCCTCCAGCCGTTGTTCTTCATGTTCAATAGACAAAAAACCGACCGATTCCCAGTGGGCTTTAAATTTATCAATAAGCTCGCCAAGCAATACCGATTTTTTATCCATTTTTCTTTTATAGTAGAATTGGATTGTCTCGTGAATCGCATTCCCATAAATTATAGCATGATTCGCCATAACAGGAATTCTTAATATATGTATATATTTATATTTCAGCGGGCAAGTCAAATAATCGTCAATTTGCAGATAACTAACCGAAAGTTGCTTTTTTATTCTTATATTATCGCTCTTCCGACTTTCTACAACTTCATTTTTTCTGATTGCTTCCAAAGGATTAAGCTTTTTTAACTGTATTTTGGATTGTGGTAAATTAAGCGATTCAAATACAAACTGACTTATTTTTCTTTCACGCTGTCCACCATAATCTGATGCAGATGTAAGATATAGCTCGTCTTTTGCCCTGGTCATTCCAACATAAAACAAACGCCTTTCTTCCTGCTTATGAACCCCACTCCACTTCTTTGCATCCGTGGATTCAAGTTCGTTATCTTCTTGAATTTCTTTATTATCTTTAAACGAATTTATACTCTTGTTTTTTCGTGGAGAGAGTTGAACATCGCCGGAAGACAAAATATCTTTTATCAATTTTTCAGGGATTTCCAAAACATCTTTCCTTCCGTTAACAGGAAATTTTCCCTGCACAAGCGAAACCATAAAAACAACCGAAAATTCCAATCCTTTGGCTTTGTGTATCGTCAATATATTTACTGCATCTGTGTCTGTATCCGCCTCCGCAGTCGCAGGATTACTGCCTGCATCAATAAGATTTGTAAGATGCGCTATAAAAAATTGTACTTTATCATTTTTAGATACCTCTGCAAAATTTCTTATAATTTCAAAGAATAATGCTACATTAGAAACCTTTTCTATTGATTGTTCATCTTTTTTATCAACAAGTTTTTTAATCCAGCTTGTATCGTTAATAAATTTGTAGAGTATTTGTCCGGTAGAAAACTCTTTGGAAGCATCTATATATTTTCTAATATCTTCAATTATCTTTTTTGCAATTTCTTTTCCCGAATCGCTAATACCTTCCAAATTCAAATTGTTGAATATTTTATAGATAGATGTCTTTCTTTTTGAAGCTTCATTAAGACAGATTGTCAAATCCTCCATAGGCATATTGTAAATATCGGAAGATGCAAGATGAAATAACGAAATATTATCGGATAAATCCGAAATTATTTTTAAAAAAGAAATCAATATTTTAACTTCTTCTCGTGCATATAATCCGCTACTTCCTGAAAAATGCCATGGAATGTTTTTGATATTCAGAGATTTTATAATCGGTTCAGCATCATTATTTGAACGAACAAGAACTGCAAAATCATTATATTTTTTTCCTTCTGTTATTAATTCCAGAATCTTTTCTGCAACAAAATCCGCTTCTGCAGAAACTGTACTGAAATGATGATTAAATACGGCGGTTTTGAGTTTTAGGGTTTTAGAGTTTTCGTCATAATCCGTCAGAAGTCGGGTTTGGCGAATCCGCCCCACCGCTAAATCGTTGTTGGGCAAACGTTGGTTCAGCTCCGGAATATCCTCTTGTTCCTTTGTTTGAATAGAAATTAGTTTTTTATTGATTTTATTTCTTACTTCCAGACGGTCTGGATTATTAAATTTTATCAGATTATACGATATGTCAAGTATGCACTGGTTTGAACGGTAGTTTTTATTTAAAACAACCTGTTTCGCTTTTGGATAGTCTCTTTTGAAATTCAAAATATTTGTTATTGCCGCTCCACGAAACCGAAAGATACTCTGGTCGTCGTCTCCTACTACGGTAATATTTCTTTCTTTATTCAGTAACATTTTTAATAACTGGAACTGTGAATAGTTTGTATCCTGAAATTCATCAACAAGAATATATTTAAACTTATCCCGATATTTTTTTAATATTGACGGATGTTCCCTGAATAGTTTTAGAACAAGCCACACCTGGTCGCTAAAATCAATAAATCCATGCTTAATTTTCAACTCTTCATATTTTTTATAAATTTCGGACAATTCTTTTTGTATCAGATATTCATCTTTTAATTCAACGTCTTTAGAACTTTTCTTTACTGCATTTTCAAAATTTTTGATGTAATTATCATAGTCCTCATAAGAAACATCCTCATCTTTCAAACGAGAAAACATAAACAGTATTGCTTCTATATGTTTCATTGGATTTCCTAATGGTCTTAATTTATCCATTGGAAACTCAAAAAGATGCTCTTTAAAAAATACTATCTGCTGGGGCAACGCCATAACTTTAAAATTATTTGTCAAACCCAGATAAATAGATTCATCTTCCAGAATTCTATTACCAAAAGAATGAAATGTGGATATCCATACATCGGCAAAAC
>Ga0156809_1086_pt1 | contig 20609 bp, 10 predicted proteins | sample RifOxyD2_FD_112110 | JGI IMG/M metagenome (GOLD analysis project Ga0156809, IMG submission 112110) | Elusimicrobia bacterium RIFOXYD2_FULL_34_15
ACCTGCCTATTATAGCAGGTTTTCAATAAGGTGTTGCACTAACACTTTGAACTTGTTATCCTTATATATTCGATTTTTTAAGTATTACAAAAGAGTATAATGAGAGGGAACTTGAAAATGCACTAGTTACCCATGTAACGCAATTTTTGCTGGAACTGGGAGCTGGGTTTGCTTATGTTGGCAAACAGGTAGCTCTTAAGGTAGGTGAAAGGGAGTTTTTTATTGACCTGTTATTTTATCATATTAAACTACATTGTTATGTAGTGATTGAATTGAAAACAGTTGATTTTGAACCTGAGCATACAGGTAAGCTCAATTTCTATCTTAAGGCGGTTGACAGCCAGTTACGCACGGAAGATGATAAGCCCACAATCGGTATCCTTATTTGCAAAAAGAAAGACAAAGTTGTTGCTGAATATTCTTTAAGCGATATTCATAAACCAATAGGTGTTTCTCAATATCAATTGACACATTCATTGCCAAAAAAATTCAAATCCAGTCTGCCGACAATTGGTGAAATAGAGGCAGAACTGAGCAAGGATAAAAAGTTATAAATAAAATTTTATGGGAAAAGAATTTAAAACTATAAGCCACACCGATGATCTGGGAATAGTGGTATATGGAAAAAACCTGAAAGAACTGTTTGAAAGTGCCGCTTTTGGGATGTTTTCTCTGATTGCCAAACCGGTTAAGTATAGTAAAATGAAATTTATGTCAGTAACTGTTACTGCAAATAATACAGAAGATCTTCTTATAGCTTATTTAAATGAATTACAACATTATTATTCGGTAAGAAAGATATTATTACGCAGTTCTAAGATTATGTTTCTTTCTGAAAACAAAGTTTCTGCAAAGATAACAGGTGAAGAGATTTCTAAACACGTTATTCTAAATGATATTAAGTCTGCCAGATACCACGATTTAAAAATAGTTAAAACAAGAGCCGGTTATAAAACCGAAATAATATTCGAAGTTTAATTATTGTGTTATTGTAGGATAGGGTTGATAGAATCGTGATATTGCGCGATGGTGCGTTAGTGAGATAGGATAGGAATTTTTATTTTATAATTTATCCTATTCTATCGCACATCGCTAAAAACTCAATGAATTCTATGAACTTTACGAACTTTTTACAAACTATTGCATCTAACTTAGTATAACTTATGAATCTAGATAAAATTATCATTAAAGGCGCAAGAGAACATAATCTCAAAAATATAAACTTAGAGATTCCAAGAAATAAACTGGTTGTTATTACCGGGCTTTCTGGTAGCGGAAAATCATCGCTCGCATTTGATACCATTTATGCCGAAGGCCAGCGCAGGTATGTCGAGTCACTTTCTGCTTATGCAAGGCAGTTTCTGGAGCAGATGGAAAAACCGGATGTCGATTATATTTCCGGACTTTCACCGGCGATAGCAATCCAGCAAAAAGCGATTTCAAGAAATCCTCGTTCTACCGTAGGAACTGTTACTGAAATTTATGATTATTTCCGTCTTTTATTTGCAAGAATTGGTATTCCGCATTGTCCAAAATGTAAAAAAGAAATTAAACCGCAATCTGCACAACAAATAGTTTCAGAATTAATAAAATTGCCCAATAATACAAAAATTGTTATTTTGTCGCCAATTGTGAAAGGTAGGAAGGGTGAATATAAAGAACTTTTTAAAAGTTTATTGCAAAAAGGATTTGTTAGAGCAAAAATAGACGGTAAGGTCTGTGAACTTGAAAATCCTCCAAAGCTGGAAAAATTTAAAAAACACGATATTTCTGTTATTGTTGACCGCCTTATTGTCTCTTCTGATATAAAATCACGACTTTCTGAGTCAATAGAATCTGCACTAAAACTTTCTGACGGAACACTTGTCGTTGAAATTCAAAACCTTAATAACTCTAAAACGAAGTCGAAAGAATCGTGCGATAGTGGCATAGTGGGATGGTGCGATAGTACTAAAAATCACCTTCTTAAATCAGAATTATTTTTCTCAGAGCATCACGCCTGTACTAGTTGCGGGATAAGTATTCCGGAAATCTCGCCAAGATTTTTTTCATTCAATGCACCTTATGGAGCTTGTCCGGAATGTGACGGGCTCGGAAATAAACTTGAAATTGACGAAGATTTGATTGTGCCGGATAAAAACCTGTCAGTTTATGACGGTGCTATTGCCCCGTGGTCAAAACCAATTACTACAAAAAGACACAGGTGGTCCGGTGCATGGTCAAATTATTACCTTGGTTTGCTTCAGGACGTCGCGAGAAGGCACGATTTTTCGCTTGATACACCATACAACAAACTATCACGCGAAAATCAGAAATATTTATTAAATGGAGATGTTGATTTTGAAGGAGTTGTCGGTAATCTTGAAAGAAGATACAAAGATACGGAATCGGAATATGTTCGTGAAGAAATTTTTACAAAATATATGCGTTCAAATATTTGCGAAAAATGTCACGGTCGCCGTCTTAACGATAGCGCACTTTCTGTAACAGTAAACGGAAAAAGCATTTCTGATATTACTGAAATGTCGATAAAAGGTACTTTTTCATTTTTCAGAGATATACATCTGACTGAAAGTGAGAAATTTATTTCCAGAGAGATTATCAAAGAAATAAATGCTCGCCTTTCATTTTTGGAAAACGTCGGACTTGATTATATTACACTAGCAAGGGAATCTTCTACTTTAGCTGGCGGTGAATCTCAGAGAATTCATCTTGCAACGCAGATTGGGTCAGGTCTAGTCGGTGTTTTGTATGTATTAGATGAACCTACAATCGGTCTCCATCAACGTGATAATCAGCGGCTTCTTAACACACTTTTCAATTTACGTGATTTGGGTAATACTTTGATTGTTGTTGAACACGATGAGGAAACGATAAGATTAGCTGATTATGTCATTGATTTAGGTCCTGCATCAGGTGAAAATGGCGGAAAAATTATTTTTGCAGGAACAGTAAATAATTTATTAAGAAATAAAACATCTTTAACGTCAAAGTATTTGAATGGTAATTTAGAAATCTCTATTCCAAAAAAGAATCGTGTTAAAACGGATAAATATATTGAGATAAAAGGTGCAAAACAATTCAATTTAAAAGACATTAATGTTAAATTTCCAATCGGCAAATTTACCGTTATTACAGGTGTTTCAGGAAGCGGCAAATCTACGCTTATTTACGAGATTTTTTTCAAAGCACTTGCTAAAAAAATTTATGAATCAAAAGAGATACCCGGAAAACACAAAGAAATTATCGGTTGGCAGAATGTTGATAAAGTTATAATTGTTGACCAGTCACCGATAGGAAGAACACCCAGAAGCAATCCTGCAACATATACAGGAGTATTTACAAATATCAGAGATTTATTTAGCCAGCTACCGATGTCAAAAATAAGAGGATACTCTCCGGGAAGGTTTTCATTTAATGTAAAAGGCGGAAGGTGCGAAAATTGTGAGGGTGACGGTACCAAAAAAATCGAAATGCAGTTTCTTTCAGATGTTTATGTAAAATGTGAGGTTTGTAACGGTGCTAGATTTAATGATGAAACTCTATCGGTTAAATATAAAAATAAAAATATTTCGGAAGTTCTGAATATGTCGGTGGAAGAGGGATTAAAATTTTTTGAGAATATTCCGCAAATAAAAAAAACTCTAAGTACACTTGTCGATGTCGGTTTGGAATACATAAAATTAGGACAATCCGCTACTACACTTTCCGGCGGCGAAGCACAAAGGGTAAAACTTGCAACTGAATTAACTAAAAGAGCTACCGGTAAAACAATATATATTTTGGATGAACCTACTACAGGACTGCATTTCGCAGATATTCACAAATTACTCGATGTTTTACATAGATTAGTTGATGCCGGAAACACTGTTATTGTGATAGAACATAATTTGGATGTTATCAAAACTGCTGACTGGATAGTTGATTTAGGACCTGAAGGCGGCGATAAAGGCGGAGAAATTGTATATCAAGGGCACTTGAAAGGCATTCTTGAGAGTAAAAATTCGCATACCGCAAAATATTTAAGTAAGAAGCTCTCTTGACTCTTTACAACGTCATTTTTCAATACAAACCATTCATTATACCTCTAAAAAACTATATTTTTTAAGGTTAAATTTCACCTTGACACAAACCCCATTTTTTCTTATACTATTAGCGTTGTGAAAAAACTACGCAATTTTGTAATTATATTGTTATTTTTTGTATTATCAACAAGATATCTTTTTGCTATTCAATCCGGTAATATCCAATTGCTTCTGGCTGCACCTGACCCTGCAACAGCCGGGGACAAAATATTATTTCAAATCATAGCTTTAAATACAGGTGCTGAAACATGGAAAAGTAGCCAATATTTTTTCGAAGTAGAAATCTATGATGCCAATAAAAATTACATCATAAAAACAGACAAAATTATCGGAAAATCGGACGTTACAAGCAGTGAAACCGCGCTAATTTACATACCGTTAAACATACCGACATCTTTCGGCGGTGACTATAATTATAAAGCTTCCATAACCGTAAGTGAACAAAAAATATTCTTGAGTGAATATCACTCTTTTACCGTAGTACCTCTTTCAAAAGCAACAATTACTCCAAAAAGTTCTAAAGTAGCACTCGGTGGTAACACTATACTTTCTTACAAGCAATCTTTAAAGACATACGAGGTTTTTGAATCTTCAAAAGATTATGTAGGTTCTTTCAATATTAACCTAGTCGGTAAAGCTTACGATACGCCTGTATCACTTAATCTTTATGCTCTTTATAATCAAAAGGATAAATTTGATTTAGATAACTTCCTTTTAAATGTATACGGCAAAACTGCCCAAATTGCATTTGGTGACATTCAACCCGCATTTAACTCGCTTGTACTATACGGAGCAGGTGTACGTGGATTAAACATTTCTGCCGTAAAAGAGAGGTTTAGTATTTCTGCTATCGGAGCAGAATCTTCTAAAAAAATTGAAGGAACAGATACAATAAACGGTACTTTTGAGAGATATTTGTATGGCGGTGAAGTAAAACAAGGTTTAGATATTTTAAATGCATATTTAGCTGTTACATACGTGCAAAGCATGGATGATAAAGGCTCAATTAAAATTAAAGGACCTTCTTTATTGCCTGTAAAAAATAATGTTGTCGGCGGAACCGGATATTTTGAAATTACCGACTACATAGGTCTTAAAGGTGAATATGCACAATCCAACTTTTGGGAAGACATTTCGTCAGGTTCGATTAAGGATACAGGCATAAAAGCTACACTTTCGCTTACTAATGTAAAAAACACTTCATTTACCGGTAGTTATGCCCGCATAGAACCAAGTTTCAGGTCATTAGGCGCGCCTTCTTCTACTAACGACAAAGAAACCTACGAAATAGCCACAAGCTATACCTTACCGGAATGGATGGGAATTTCTGCATATTTCAATAGATCTCATGATAATCTAGTAAAAGATCCTAACAAGACCACAACCAACCAAAATTTGATTAGCTCATCCTTATCTCTTCAACGGCCAAGTTTACCCATGATAACTTTTGGTTATTCAATAAATACAGCTTTAGGAGATCCGGCAACTTCTCTTGATAACGAAACAAAAACACCGTCTATAAGTATTTCTCAAACTTTTAGCGCAACGACACTGAGTGTTTCTTTTCAGAGATCCGATTTTGTAGATAACACCAGAATTTCTGATGACCTTAAAACAAATTCCGGAAATTTAAATATTTCAACGCGTTTAGGCAAAGATATTTCCATAACTGCCGGCTCGACACTTTCAAAAGCATATAACCTCATTTCTTCAACAGTTACAAACTCGAATTCGTATTCTATGAATATAAACTTTTCTAATATTATTGAAAATAAACTTTCATCTGCAATCTGGGGCTCATTGACAAAAAGTCAAGATGCTCCGTTACAATCAACAGATAATCAAAATCTTACCGGTACCGCTGAATTCACATACAACATAAGAACCAACCTATCTGCGACACTTGGATTTACACATACAGGATATTTAAATGATATGAATAATGTTGACACATATAAAGAAGATTCCGGAAATATAAGGTTATCAATGAGCTTCTAGAACTTCGGATTACACAGATTACAAAATGTATTATACATATTGAAAAACAGATTACCAATTACTCACAGATTTTAATCTGTGTAATCGGTGTTAAAAATCTGTGTAATCAGATTCTTATGTAGGGGGGAAAATGCACACTTTTAGTAAAAGGTTAAAGGTATTAATTTGTGGTACACTTATTTTATTTTCAGCAAGTTTAATTAATTTGGGGTATGCACAAAAAGAATCAAAAACATCTATTGAAACAAAAATTGCTCTTGAAACCAATCTCGAAAGCCGTCTTAAAAAAGTTCTGACAGAGATTACCGGTACGGAAAAAATAATAACCATTGTAAATGTCGAATTAATTAATGAAAAAAAAGAAACTCAGCCAAAGAGTAAGGAAGATGATATAATCCTTCCCGGAGTACCTCTTAAAGAATCGCTTGCAGAAAAGAAAGTTGAATCGGTAATGATGTCCGCACTCGGTGATGATACCCGCACATTAATAAAAAAACTGTCTGTTACAATAATTTTGGATAAATCGGTATCCGCCGGAATAGTAGAAATAGTTAAAAAAGTATCTTCGGGTTTATTAGGCATCGATACTCAGCGCGGAGATATTTTAGATATCCAGCAGATGCGTTTTCAGAAAAATTTATTTTCTTGGTATATGCTTATGTATCCGCCGAATATTTACTGGATATTTGCAGTACTTGCAGCATTATTACTATCAATAGCAATTTCATCATTTCTATTTGGACCATTTCAAAAATTTGCTAAGGACCTGGTATCCGCAGCTTCAACTTCTGCAACCGCACTAAAGGAAAAAACTGCAGAGCAGTCGGGTGGATTCTCAGCAAGCTTAGCCGCGTTGCCTGCCGAAATGGCAGCATCACCGAGTAATGCAAGAACTGAAAAAATGACTAACGGTAAAGAACCGTTATTCTCATTCGTTAACGGAGCAAATCTCAAAGAACTAATATTTCTAATAAAAAATGAACCTTCAAAGAATATTGCAACGGTAATAAATTATCTAAGTCCGGAATTATCCTCACAAATACTGAGAGAGGTCGCTCCGGATAGAAAAAGAGAAATTATCTCTTCTCTTTCAAAAGTTGTGGAATTTAACGCAGCAGATATAGAAAAATACGAATCGCAGTTAAAATCAAGAATTGATTTTCTAATAGGCGGTTCAGATAAAATTACAAAAATAATTGACAACTCTGATGAAAAGATGCAAACCGAAATTTTAAACGAATTAAGCTCGATAGATCCGCAGCTTGCAGCAAATATCCAAAAAACAATTGTTCATCTGGATATTCTCGCGTCTCTCGACATAGCAGGACTTCAACTCATAATAAAACAAATAGGAACATATACCTTTGGGCAGATACTTAAAAATTTTTCCAAAGAAACACAACAGAAAATACTTTCGGTATTGCCTACGGGTGCATCTACGAGAGTAAAGCAGGAAATGGATCTTGGAAAACCGCTCAATGCACAACGTCTAGAAATAGAAAAAAAACGTCTTACAGATATTATTCGCAGAATGAGAGACAGGGGTTTGATATAAAAAAAGTAATGGGTAACGGGTAATGAGTAACGAGTAAATAATAAAGAATTTTAGAATAAACTATTAAGTAAAGTGAGGGAAAATTATGGATTTAATGACAATTTTAGGAATTATCACAGGTTTTGGAGCGATACTCTTTGTAATGTGGCGTGGCGATATGGTTTATATGCTCTTTAACGTAGAAGCATTAGTACTTATATTTGGCGGTACTTTCGGCGCTGCAATGATAACATACCCGTGGCGTATAATCAAACAAATACCAGTTGCTATAAAAATTATTTTCTTTCCGCCAAGACGTGTTAATAAAGAAAAATTGGTAAAACAAATAATTAGTTTGTCAGAAAATTCCAAACGAAACGGAATAGAATCACTTCAGAATGATATATCAAGTATAGAAACACCCTTTTTGATTGACGGGATCCAAATGGTAATTGACGGTTTAGAAATAGACATTGTAAGGGAAAAACTGGAAAAAGAAATATATTCGATAAGAAGACGCCATCAGCAGCTTGCAAACGTATTTCGTTCAATGGGTACGTATGCGCCTATTTTCGGATTATTAGGAACGCTTGTCGGAGTAGTTCAAGTGCTTAAAAATTTAACCGACCCGCAAAGTTTAGGTGCTTCCATGGCTATAGCAATGACAGCTTCTTTTTATGGTATATTCTCGGCTAATTTTATGTTTTTACCAATTGCCGGAAAACTTAGTTCACATAGTGATGAAGAAATTCTTCTTAAGGAAATAATAACCAAAGGCGTTTTATCTATTCAAAAAGGAGATGTACCAATAGTAGTTGAAAAGAAATTAGAAGCATTTATATCATATAAAAAACGCCAAAAAGAATTTAAAAAGTAATAAAGGCAGTACGCAGAATACAGTATACAGCTTTAGAAAGATTGTCATTTTTGGTTTTAACTGTTTACTGTATACCGTATACTGTGTACTGTATTTAAAATGGCTGAATATCGCGAACGAAGAACTGACCGAAGAGGTCAGGAAAATCCTATATGGTTAGCAGTATTGTCTGATTTAATGACTAATCTTATGTTGTTTTTTCTTGTATTATACGGATTTACACGACAGCCGGATGATGTAAGAAAAACAATGACATCCGCTCTTTCAGACAGATTCAAAGGTAAACAGATAGACAAAAAATTAATAAACGCAGAAAAAGCTGTTAAGAAAATAGAAGAAGAAGAAACCGCTGCTAGAATTAATAATCTTGTAAAAGATAAGGGTTTACAGGAATTTACTCAAGTAGAAATAAGTGAAAAATACGTTAAAATAACCTTAAAGACACCAATCCTATTCACTCCGGGCAGCGCCTCACTGAAAGAAGAAGCGATGACATCATTAAAAGAAGTAGCAAAAGCCATTAGACCTTTACCAAATTCAGTAATAGTTGAAGGTCATACTGATAATGTACCTATAAGTGCAGGAATATACCAATCTAACTGGGAACTCTCGGTTGCAAGAGCATATAGTGTAATAGATTTTCTAACAAACATGGGTGTAAAACCTGAAAGATTTATTGCAGCCGGTTACGGTGAATTCAAACCTGTAACTGATAATGGAACTGAAGAAGGTAGAATGCAAAATAGGCGTATAGAAATAAACGTAGTACGCTAAAAAGGCAGTACACAGTATACAGCTCACAGAATACAGAAAGATCAACAAAAAGTCTTAACTGTATCCTGAGTACTGTATCCTGTGATCTGTAGTAAATATGGCTGATCAAGAAAACGATATATATAGCGGTGATTTAGATGAAGATTTTATTTCTGAAGAAGATAAATTCTTTTCCGAATTCCAAAAAGAAGAAAAAGAATCAGAAAAAGAAGAAATAATTTATGAGTCAGATCCCGAAGGTATGACTCAACATCTATGGATGGTATCATTTGCAGACCTTATGACAATTCTAATGATATTCTTTCTGTCGTTATTTGGTTATGCATATTCAGGTATTACATCAAATTATGAAAAAACAGTAACGATGTTACAAAAAGGAGTAGCAACTCAGAAAGAAAAAAACATATTAGAGAAAAAAGAAAAAGAAACAAATGCAGCTGCAAAATTAGAACAATTTATTAAAGATAAAGATCTTTCGGAATTTGCAAAAGTTGAAACCAACGCACAACGGGTTAAAATTTCATTATCAAACCCGATATTATTTGATTCAGGTTCTTCGGACTTAAAAAATGAAGCTATTCCTGCGTTAAAAGAAATAGCACAGCTAATACGGACAATGGATAATCCTGTTATAGTAGAAGGACATACTGATAACGTGCCTATGATAAGTAAGCGGTTCCGCTCTAATTTTGAATTATCCGCAGCAAGAGCTTTTAGTGTAATAAATTATTTTATAAGCACCGAAAAAATGCCGCCTTCCCGATTCTCAACTTTCGGTTACGGTGAATATCGTCCGATTGGTTCGAATGATACGGAAAGCAATAGAGCTAAAAATAGAAGAATAGAAATCAACATAATAAGGCAGGTAGAAAAGAAAAGTTAGTACGAGTAATCCCGATGGGGCTGGGACAGGCTGGGTAATGGGCAAAATGATTAAAAAAATTAAAAATTGTGGTATATTATTTATATTAATTTTACATTTTGCATTTTTAATAGTTAATTGTTGTTATTCACAGAATATTTCCGGTTTATATCAGGATGCAATGAATGCTTTTTATAATAAAGATTATAAAAAAGCAATTTCTTTATGGGAAGAAATTCTTAAATACGACCCAAGTCAAAAAAATCCGCCAAAACTTATCGAAATGGCAAGATCAAAAATGAAAAATAAAGTTAATCCATTGTTAAATGAATTTCATTCCCAACTTGGAAAGGGTAACTATACAATAGCTACTGAAAAAATAAGAGAGCTACTTGACATTGACCCATTAAACCAAAATTTTAAAAAAATAGCGACAAAACTCGAAACAGTGGTATCATCCCTAACCGGTTCACTAACTGAAGGCGGAAAAATAAACAATATTCTTAGAAAAAGCATAATCGGTTATGTGGTTGGTTTAAATGATGAACGACTGCCGGTTTTAGCAAGCCGTTACGCATTTCAAGTAGAATCCGGAAATAAACTTGCAGAAAAAATATTTTTATTTATGGATAGAGAATTTCCATCAATAGCCCGCTTAGAAGTATCAGAAAAAGGCAAAAATGTAATTGAGCAAAAACTTGCTGTTATACTTGATGATATATATGACGGTAAGTATGAACATGCTCTTATCGAATGCGAATTAGTCTTACAGATTGAGCCAGATAATGTAATGGGCTGGAAGCGATTAGGTTCCATATATTATGCACTTGGCAAAAGGTCTGAAGCTAAAGTGGCATGGGAAAAAGCTTTAAAATACGATCCAAACGATAAAGAAATAGCCAAATTTTACAAAAAAATCAAATAATATAAAGTCAGTAACGGGTAATGGGTAACGAGTAAAGGTAAAGAGGAAAAAAACTATTGATGTTATCCTGAGGTCGCCGCAACGACCGAAGGATCTCGGTTTTAAAATGGCAAAAAACCTAAGTAGGGAAGAAGTTAAATGGCTTATAGGAATATTAAAAAAAATAGAATTTTTTGCAACAATATCTTTAGAAGATGTTGATAAAATAATTGAACACTTTTCACTTTATGAATATCCAAAAGGTAAATCAATAATAAAAGAAAGTGAATCTGGTATTGCTCTTTATATAATCAAATCGGGTAGATGTGTAGTTTTTAAAAGAAGATTGTTGTTTCTTAGAAAAACTATAGCTATATTAAAGGAAGGGGATGTTTTTGGTGAAATGTCATTATTATCTAATAATCTCACTTCCGCAACAGTTAAAACACTTCAACAAACAAAAATTTTTGTTTATTTAAAAAGTGACTTCCTACAACTACTTTCAAGAAACAGAGAATTAGCCACAGAAATTCGTTATATTGCTGAAAAACGCAATTACGAGATATCAAATTCTTGATTTAGACTGATAAAAGACAAGATTATAGCGATTTATTATTATTGTAGTTGTCAAGCTTGCTTGACGGTGTTGGTGTTTAAATATAAAAACTCTCATCAAGAGGAGCAACTACATATATAATTAATATTTGTTGATTTTAAGGCAGGATTTAATTATAACTTATAACTTTTTACCTTTTATTTGTCTTTTCAAAATGTGACAAAAATCACATTGACAAAACTACGAAAATACATTATACATTATAGTGGTTGTGGAGATGTATAAAAAACGATAATACTACTAATCAAAATAAATATATGATAAGCCAAATGCCGGGATTAAATACTGTTAAAGTTACTTCTATGCTAAACCTATTTCGTGGTTTTGCATTTTTTATTATATTAATTTTTGGATTATTAAGTAATTCATCCGCATCAATATTTAATTACTCCAGCACAACAGTTAATGGTTCATTAAATAGTACTGATCGCGGATATGGTATAGCTGTTAATCCGATAAACGGTGATATAGGTGTGACAGGATATGTTACCGAAGCCAGTCAAAACATTTTTTTAGCAAGATATAATTCTTCACTTGTATTACAATCCAGTACAACAATCAGCAGTTCAGGAGCATTTCCAGACTGGGGCACAGGCATCACATTTTCTAATAATGGCAATATTTATTTAACCGGTCAAACCTTCGAATCAAGTTTTGACATGTGGATTGCAAAATACGATCCTTCATGTACTCTTATATCAAGTACAACTATTAATGGTTCTTCCAATGGAACGGATTCCGGTGAAAGTATTGCTACTGACTCTGATGGAAATGTTTATGTAATTGGTTATGTTGGTGAAAATAGTTCCGGAAACGATATAAGAATAATAAAATTTAACTCATCACTTATATTCCAATCCAGTATTACAATTAACGGTATCGGAAATGCTACTGATGAAGGATACGGTATAGCTATAGATTCAATCACTAATAATATTTATGCTACAGGTAAGGTTTTCAAAAATGGAACATTTGATATTTGGATAGCAAAATATAACTCTTCCCTTGTTCTGCAATCCAGTACAACTATAAATGGTCTTGCTGATAATGATGATTTGGGTCGTAGTATAACATATTTCGGTAATAATGTTTATTTAACCGGTTATGTGTATCAGTCCAGCAACTTTAATGTCTGGCTTGCAAAATATAACTCTTTACTGGTGTTACAAAGCAGTACAACTATTGGTTTGGATGCTAATATAGATGAAGGTAAGGGAATAGTAACGGATGAAAATGGTGATGTTTATGTTACCGGATATGTAGATCCAACAGGATCTAATCAGGATATCTGGATAGCAAAATATAATTCTGCTCTTATTTTCCAATCCAGCATGACTATCAATGGTTCTAGTAATATTACAGATAATGGATTTGCAATTGCATATAGTACACATTCAAATGCTATATATGTTACCGGTTCGGTTCAAGAAACAGTAGGAGCTTCTAATATTTGGATATCAAAACATGCTCTCAATGATGAAATTATTTCTCCAATAACCTCACTTAACGCTTCATCCGGAAATTATTTAGGTGCCATCAACCTGACTTGGACTTTACCGGATTCTTTACTTGCAAATTCTTCCTATTATATACAATACTCAACAAGGTCAGACGAATCATGGAATTACAATAATGCGCAATTGATAGTTTCTACCGGGCCAATCGATGCACTTACTTCAATTTCTCAGCAAATCGGTGGACTTGATGTTGGAAGAAATGGTGTCGGAACAATAATTTCACCTAATTATTACTTCAGAGTTTGGATTACGACAGGACTTAATGCATTTTCTGTCCTTTCAAATTCTGCTTCATATTATGCAAACACTCCTGCAATTGAAACAGAAACGCTTACTAACTATTCAGATGGATGGCAAACAGTTATCAATAATACAAGTAATGGATCTGATAGCGGTTATTCAGTTGTAACCGATATTACAGGTAATATTTATATTTTCGGAAATGAAACAACTACAGGTACTACTTTTGTAGTTATTAGAAAATATGATTTTTCAGGTGTATTGCAATGGACGAAATATTTCAAAGGTGATCAGGATTTACCAACATCTGCTAACGGAATCACTTTAGATGATAATGGGAATATATATATTACCGGAAGTTTAAACAATGATGTATTTGTAAGAAAATATGACAGTACTAGTTCGCATAGTCTTGTTTGGACAAAAACTTATGGAACGTCAGGAATAGATATAGGAACAAAAGTCAAAGTAAATAATGCCACCGGCGATGTTTTTGTTGTTGGTGTTCAGGGTACAAATGCTGATGATATGTTATTATTAAAATATAACTCAAATGGTCTGCTACAATGGACAACTTCATATGATAAAGCAGGCAGTGAAGATTATGGAACAGGAATTGTTTTAGGTCTTGACGGTAATCCTATAATAACCGGTTGGACTAACCCCGGATATAATATACCAATTAGAAAATATGATGCTTTAAACGGTAACGAAATCTGGACAATAGAATACAATGCTGCAAATGAATTAGGAGAGGGGATTGACATAGATCAAAATGGCAATATATATATAATCGGTTATAAGACAGGCGAGGATATTTTAGTTATGAAATATGACAATGCTAATCCGCCTAGTCCATTATGGACAAAAACTTTCAATGGCGACAGCAATGGTAATGATAACGGACTGGGAATAAAAGTGGATTCAAAAGCTAATGTATACGTAAGTGGTTTTGAAACTGTAACAGGACAAGCACTAAATACTTGGATAAGAAAATACAATACAAATGGAGAGATAATCTGGACTAAGACATATAATTCTGCAGATAGTTTAAATGATATATGTAACGGTTTAGCAATTTTTGAATCTACAGGTGCTGTTTATGGTATCGGTTATGAAACCCGCACCGGTCAATCAGAAAATCTCTGGTTACGCAAATACCAACAGACTAATTTGGATTCATTAAATTTGTCTGTTATTAATAAATCAAGTAATTCGGTTACTTTTGGCTGGAATGATTTAAATTTTGAATCGTCATATACAGTAAGAACAGCAGATGGATTTATAAAGGCGGCATTGAATCCAAATACAACTTATTATACCCTTGCAATTACACCAAACGTTTCAACATCGGTTTACGTAACAGCTTATAACACTTGGTCATCTTCAACTTCATCTATATCTACTGCATGGGCACTTGCTAATTCGCCGTCATTGATCAACTTTTCAGTTGTCGGTTCTTCATATATAGCATTCAACTGGGATGCTAACAACAATCCAAACTATACAAGATTCGGAGTATCGCATTCTACAAGCAGTGACTTTTATGGCGCTTCAGTTAGTACTTTTATAGCGTTTAGTGATAGTTTCGTAAATTATTCAACAACAACATACGGATTAAGTCCCCTAACTACTTATTATATAAGGGTCTGGGCATACAATGAAGACCAGTTAATATCAAGTTATGTTCAGTCTAGCACAAAGACTAACGATAATATAGCTCCTACAATAAATAATTATACTGCAGGCGGGGATAACGTTATTCATAGAACTTCCGGTACGGTATATAATGTTGATTTTTATGACGATGGAGGATTGGATACGATACAATACAAAATATTGAGTCTCAATCCTGTTGCTACTATAACAGATTGGACAAACCTAACTACTTTAAACGGAACGACATATTATTATACTGATTGGTCATTACCCCAGACAATTTTTGATAATTTAAATTCATTACAAGCTACAAATTATGTTTCTATTCGCTCATGGGATATTTCCGGTAATACAACAACAGTAAATAATGCTTTTTATATAATGAAAGATACTGTCCCGCCTAGTAGTTCTATTTTAACACCTGCCGGTATGAATGTAGAATCACTTTCAATGATCAGCGGATTAGCTTCCGACAATCATACTTTAGACAAAGTTGAATTACAAATTAAACGATTCTCAGATGATACATATTGGACAGGTACTGATTGGGGAAGTGCAACGTGGCTGCCTGCTGTAAACAATGTATGGCAATATTATGGACTTACAGATTCTAATCTTACCCCTGGTACGTCGTATTGGCTTGTTTCACGAGCTTCTGATACTATAGGTAACATAGAAACACCCGGTGCCGGTGTTACATTCACATATAAAACTAAAAAAACTATAGGAAGCGGCAATTGGACTGACGCTTCAACATGGTTGGCAGGAGAAATGCCTTTAGACGGCGATGCTATATACATTAAACCGACTCATAAAGTGTCTTTAATAGCGGATACCTCTTCACTTTATTCGTTAAATATAGAAGACGGTGGAGTATTAGATTCTCCCAATATGCGTATGATAAGAATAAGTTCTATGACTAATGGTGGACTTTATAACTATGGAACTTTTACCGGTATTAAAGGGACGCTCTATATTGGTGAACAGAATGCAAATAAGGTTATAGTTTCTACAGATACATCTCAACAAATTTTTAATTCATTATTCATCATTACGGGCTCCACGGTAACTTTACTAAGCGATATAAAAATTGGTTCAATGTATATACAAAACAATAGTACTCTTGACCCAAATAATAAAAATATAACAATTGTTGATTCAGTTTGGGATCAAGGCGGCATATTTAAGGTAGATTCTTCAACGGTAACATTTAAATCTAATGGCAACGTGAATATACAAGGAAGTATATCTCCAAAAACATTTTCAAATTTAACTATTGATTTAACGGCACCTTCATTTGTAGTCTCCAATAGTTCAATTGATGTAAACGGTAACTTTACTATTTCCGGAGGAACATTTAATGCAGGTGCATTCAATCATACAATTTCCGGTAATTTGGTTCAAAGCGGAAGCGGAATTTTCGAAGCGAATGTATCTACAATAACTTTTGACGGAACTGGTTTACAAACAATCTCGCTGTTAAACGGATATCCGTTTTACAATTTACAATATACAGGATCAGGGACACTTTCACCCGGTTCTGATTTGGATATTAACGGTGATTTTACTAAAATAAACGGTACATTTAATTGCGGAAGTTATACATATAATTTAGCAGGAAGAATGACATTGTCAACTACTTGGAGTCCAAACACTTCAACATGGATATTTGACGGCGTGTCCGCACAAACAATACCTTCCGGATTTGGTTTTTATAATTTAATATCTAACAATACTGTAGGTTTAAGTTATACAGGTTCTGGTACAAGGCAAATACAAAATAAATTAGATATCAAACCTTCTGCCACGTTTGATATAGCAAATAAAGATATTGAAATTTGGGGTAACCTTACAAGCTCAGGAACTTTTACAATCACAGGTTCAACAGTAACTTTTGCGAGCGGGAACAATCAAACAATCTGGACAAATGGAAATACGTTTAATAATGTATTAATAAATAAGTCCTTATTATCGAATAATGTAACGACGCTTACTAATCTTTTGGTAAATGGTTGGCTTAAAGTAAGTACCGGAACGCTTAATATGTCGGATACGATTTCGACAATTACCGGAGCAACCGATATTAATAGTGCTAACGGTAGACTTGAGATTGCTTCATCCACAACAACGCTGGTTAATGTTTTGAACGTATCTAACGGCGGAACACTTCTAATGGCAAATGCAAATCCGCCTGGATTACTTAAATTAGGCAATTCTATCAATGTTCAATCCGGCGGATTCTTTATTTCTCAATCTTCTTTCAATTTGCTTGCATCGCAATTTTCCGGTTCACAATACTTTTCATTTAATGCCTCAAATAGCACTATAAACGTTACTGGTTTAAGTTATGAGGGCGGGGATAATTATGGAATGCTGATTAACGCTTCTGTTAAAATAACCGCTTTAGATAATATAAACTTTAAATCGTTACAGGCAGGCGCTACAGCATTAAATCTTTTATATTCTGCTATTCCCGGAACCTTTACATTTACAGGACATAACTTTGATGCTTCTGTCACTAATAATGTATCCGCCTCTAATTTGATTAGCGGCATAGTTATTATGCAAAATACTATTGGACCAAAAGCAGGTTCTTCGTTTGAAAACGATCCAAATGATAGAATTTTCTGGTCCGGGATAGATGATGTATCATTGATTCAACCGGTTGGAAGTGAAAATTTTGCAACAGCTCAATTGGCAACAATTAGATGGAACACTTCGGGTCATATTCCAAACGTTATTTTAGAATATTCAAAAGATAATTTTGTATCTGATATTAACTATATTACAACAAGATCTACAAGTAATAGTTATGGCAGTTATCCATGGACAATACCAAATGATCCATCTTCAACTGTGAAAGTTCGTGTTTCAGCAATAAATAACTCTTCCATAAAAAATATTTCTTCATCTAATTTTTCTATAATTACAGCAGTTGATTCTCCTGTAAATCTAAATATTGCATTATTAGGAACTACATCTATACAGTGGCAATTTACTGATATGGCAACAAGTGAAACAGAATTGCATATTTCTAGCGGAAATAATACAACAATGCGATTGTCAGAAAACTTAGGACCTATTGCAGGAACAGGCGGAACAACTTATTGGTGGGAAACAAATCTTTCAACAAATACATCATACACAAGATATGCAGAAGCTATGAATGCTGCTGGAAATACGTGGTCTGTTTCAATAACATCTTTCACTTTAGCCAATCCGCCAAATAATCTAACATTTCCGCAAGTTGTTTATTCAAGCGCTACATTACAGTGGGATGTTAACAATAATCCAGGTTACACAAGATTTGGGATTGCGAGTGCTTTAGATTCTAACTTTACAAATACAGTGTCAACATTTGTTACATTTGCAAGTAATCTTACTAATAATACAACTATAGCATATAATCTCAATTCTGAAACTCCATATTATTTCCGTGTTTGGGCATTTAATGAGAATCAAATACAAACAACATTTATTCAAGGAAGTACATTTACTACTGCAGCACCCGATACTACTGCACCCGGAACAATTACCGGACTTGAAGCATATCAATCAGGGAATCCTAATGAAATAAAAGTTTCATGGATAACTCCGGGTAAAGACGGAAATTCCGGTACTTTACAAGCAGGTTCTTTATATAAAATACAGTATTCAAGCACACCACAATCGGTAGTATGGTCAACCGCTAACGCTCAAGTTGAAATCTCAACAAACTCTGTGTCTCGCGGTATTAAGGTCTCGACAACTATAATTCCAAATCCTGTTGCAAATGAAGTTTACTATTTACGTGTCTGGGCAGCTGATGAGTTTTTAAACTATTCACAATTATCAGGCGGTACTACTGCATTCTGTTCACCATTTACACTTGAGACAGTTGACAATACTGCAGAAAGCCGCGGTTTATATACTTCACTTACAATTGACCAATCTAACAATCTTCACGTCGCTTATATGAGAAATAGTTTTTATGACTTATTACACGCAAAATATAGCGGCTCATGGACAATTGATGCGCCAATAGATACTGCAAATAGTTCAGGATATAATAGTTCTATTGCAATAGATAGTTCTGGTAATCCTCATGTGGCATATCAGGACGGTAGTGTTTACGATTTAAAATATGCTTCTTGGACAGGAACTGTATGGAACGTATCCCAGATTGAAGGAACCGGTTATAATACAGGTTACTTCCCTTCATTAGTTCTGGACGCTAATAATAATGCTAATATTTCTTATCATGACGGCTGGAACCTTAAGTATGCAAAATTTAACGGGGTTACCTGGTCAACTTCTACAGTTGATGGAAGCGGTGCAAGCAATTATACATCTATAGGATTAGATGGCAGAGGCTATCCTAATATAGTATATAATTCTAACGGTTCTTCCAATCTTATGTATGCTAAATGGAATGGTTCTGCGTGGCAATTAAGCACAATTGATGCAAGTGCAGGAGCTGCTGCCTATAATTCAATGACGATAGATGCAAACGGGAATCCGCATGTTGCTTACAGGGCATTGAATGCCGGAAATAATTGTTTGAAATATGTGAAATACACCGGAACAGCATGGACTACACCGGTTATGATAGCTAATAAAAATGTCGGCAATTACAATGCTATAGCATTGGACGGCTCGGGATACCCTCATATTACTTATTGGCATGATAATACGTCTGCCCAAGATGATAATCTTATGTATGCAAAATGGAACGGAATTGTGTGGTCAACAATGACCGTAGATTCTTATGGAGCAGTCGGACAATATTCTTCCATCGCGATAGACGCCAACGGTGTTCCTCATATTTCATATTATGACGAAACAAATGCAAAACTTAAACATGCTAAATGGATAGGTGCAGGGTTGTCAGCACCAATGGCCGGAAACATTCGCGGTAAAATGCAGGCACCGAACAGTTTTGATGCCGCTACTGTTAATGCCGCTGATATTAACTGGCAATGGACAAATACTTCTTCAAATGCTCATGGCTACCGGGTATATTGTTCTTCAAATGGCGGCAATTACTTTATAGCAGCAGATTCTGTTACGTTATCCGGTAATGCCATAGACAATTGGAATCAAACATCTTTAACACCAAATACTTCATACCAAAATTATGCGGCAGCGGTAAATAACGGCGGGGTAGTAACTTCTTTCATTAAAAAAGTTTATACTAAATCTAATAAACCAATATCTATAACTTCAACTTTAATCGGTTATTCGAGCACAACTTTCCAATGGGTTACTAATAGCAATCCTGACTGGACAAGATATGGAATCTCTGTTTCTACATTTACAGATTTCTCACAGAGTGTTTCTACATTCGTTGCATATGCTAATAATCTTACTGCTAATACGACAAGTGTTTTTGGTTTAAATCCTGAAACCCAATATTTCTTCCACTTCTTTGCATATAATAATGACGGGACTGAAACAGATTTTACCGCAGCAAGTACAACAACAATACAATCTCCTGTAAATGCTCCTAATAATCTTACTGTATCACTATTAGGAACGACTTCTATACAGTGGCAATTTACAGA
>Ga0156809_1083_pt1 | contig 18840 bp, 23 predicted proteins | sample RifOxyD2_FD_112110 | JGI IMG/M metagenome (GOLD analysis project Ga0156809, IMG submission 112110) | Elusimicrobia bacterium RIFOXYD2_FULL_34_15
GTTAAAAGTTAAAAGTTATAATAAAAAGACTTAATTATAACCTATGACTTGATTTTAACGTGTTTACCTTATTTACCTTAATTTTGACTGAAAATCTCTTTCAATCTGGTTAATTATTTTCTTTATAGTTGATTCTACTTCCTCGTCTTTTAATGTTCTGTCTTTTGATTGAAATTTCATACTAAAAGTAAGCGACTTAAAACCTTCCGTTATTTGTTTACCGGTGTATAAATCTGATGCGAAAACATCTGTTAAAAAATTTCCGCCTATTTTACTTATATTACGGCAGATTTCTTCTGCAGAATATTTTTGAGGTACTACTATTGAAATATCTCTTTCAATCAATGGATATTTAGGAATTTCTTTGTATTTCTTATCGAAATTAGCTAAACCAATAATTATGTCTAAATCCAACTCAAAGACAAATATATCTTTATTTTTTATATCATACCCTTCCATAACCCGGGAATTAAGCAAACCAATGTTACCAACATTTTTACCGCTTATTTTAATTTTTGCAGATTGTTCTGAGCTTAATATTTCACTATCACTTTTTAAATACTCCCAATATTTTACTCCGATTTCTACAAGGATGTTTTCTATAAAACCTTTTATAAAATAAAAATCTATCGTATTTGACTTGGATTTCCACCAAGCTTCTGAATTACCTGAAGCACAACCTGAAAAAAACATTTTTTCTTTATCACCAAAAACCTTGCCAAATTCAAAAAATCTTATATCATTTTTACCCCGATTAAAGTTCCTTATAGCATTTTTAATCAGTCCGTGAATGAGTGTTGTTGCCAAATAAGGTTCTTCGTGTGATATGGGATTAGCCAATTCCCGACTTACTTCATTAATCTTCAAATTAGCTAAATCTTTTTTCGATACAAAATTATAACTTAAAGTTTCATAAAATCCCATTGCAACCGAGATGTTTTTAATTATATTTATTACCCTTTCTGATTTATTTTCGGTTATATTAATTCTAAATTTAATTTCATCACTTGTTTTAATTTTTTCATAACCGTATATACGTGCAATTTCCTCAATTAAATCAATATCTAAATTAACATCGTTTCTATGACTAGGTACTATCACATTCAGAAAATCGTTGTTATTTGTAATTTTACAATTTAAACCAAGTCTTTTCAAAATATCTACTATTTCTTCTGATGCTATATTGGTATTTAGAATTTTATTAACTTTTTTTACTTCAATCATTATTTCTCTAATTTTTATTGAATCCGAACAAATATCCACAACACCGTCGGTAATCTTTCCCCCGCATATTTCTCTAATCATTTCTGACGCTATCAACGCTACATTAGGAACATTTTCTATATCAATGCCTCTTATAAATCTATGAGAAGAATCTGTGGAAATAGCAAACTCTTTTGATGTTTTTCTAATCGAAATCGGATCAAAACAAGCAGCTTCTAAAAATATATTTTTAGTATTTTCAATAACAGAGGTCAGCTCGCCGCCAATAACCCCAGCAATCGCAACAGGATTTTCAGCATCTGCAATAACTAACATTTCTTCATTCAATGAATATTCTTCATTGTCTAAAGCTAATATTTTTTCACCTTTTTTCGCGTTTCTGATAACTATCTTATTTTTCAATTTATCAACATCAAATGCATGTAACGGCTGTCCATATTCCAAGAGAATATAATTTGTAATATCTACAATATTATTTATAGGACGTAACCCACAACTCTCAATTCTATCTATAAGCCATTGAGGGGATTTTTCTACTTTTACGTCATTTATAAGAACACCGCAATACCTCAAACAATCTTTAGAATTTTCAACAGTTACAGGATAAATATTTTTATTATTTACATTATAATTTTTTATTCCTTTTTTTAATTTTTTATTAAATATTGCCGAGATTTCTCTTGCTATGCCAAATACCGAAAGACAATCACCCCTGTTTATTGTAACCTCAGTTTCAATAGATTCATTTTTATTCAGATATTCTTCCAGAGTAATTCCTAATTTTATATCATTAGGAAGAATAAAAATACCAGAAGCATCTTCTCCGATCTCTAATTCTGTTTCTGAACAAAGCATTCCCTCTGATTCTACACCGCGTAATAGTGTTTTTTTAATTTCACCCTTAGGTAATTTTGTACCGACCTTTGCAAGCGGAACAATATCACCTGTGCTTATATTTTTAGCTCCACAGACAATTTTGTAATTATTTTGACCGTCAGTTATATCACATACTGAGAGCTTGTCGGCATTCGGATGTTTTTCAATTGATAAAATCTTAGCAACAACAACATTCTTATCGACCGAAATACCTTTTACAGGATGTGTCTCTATACCGGACATCGTAAGTTTACGTGCTAATTCTTTTGAATCTATATCAAAATCAATAAAATCTCGTAACCAACTTAATGGAATTCTCATAATAAAATACAATTAAAAATTAAAAATGCAAAATTAAAAATTATATAAAATCAATGCTCTATCCCACAACCCCGCTATCGCACCATCTTACCATCTCTACCTTTTAATATTATATAAAATGCCTAAAATTTTTCAACAAAAAAATCCACTAATATTAAATATAGTGAATTTTAATTAATTGACTGCTCTAAGCTTTAATCTATAATTTGGATTACTTTATGTCTGGATTTTTCACCCCGTCTTATAAAAATAGCGCTTTTTCGTACTTTATAATGCTCTGCCAAAAATTCTATCAACTTTTTATTGGCCTTACCATCCACAGCAGGTGCATTTAAATATATTTTATATTTACCGTTTTCTTCTTTAATTTCGTTTTTTCTTGCATTTGGAATAACTTTTATTTCTATAATCATATCTTAAAAACGATTACGCAGATTATAAGAAACGATTACAGTAATTAAATCCACGTAATCCCCATAATCAGTTTTAGAAAATCACCGTAATCTATGTTCTCAACGAGGAGGCATGTTGGCTAATTGCTTTTTTACTTCAATAATTATATCCGCAACAAAACTACCTATAACCGGCAAATCAACCATTTTATGTAAAAGAATTACTAATAAAGTAATTATTAACGCACCAAATATTGTCATTCCAAGTATAAAACCGGTGCCCCTTGCAATTCCAATTAAAAAATTAATCCAGACAAGTTTCCATGGTTTCTTGACAAAATCAAGAATATCCCTGAATTCATAAGTCACCATATTTTTTACCTGAGTTGCAGTTTGTTCTATCTTTTCTTCTATTTTTTCTTCCATATCTTTTATATCATCTTTCATATTTAGCCTCCAATATTCTTTACCATTTGATATAAACTATTATTAACAAAAACCGGTATCTTATTTCTTTCGGCAATTTTTACAACAGCACCATTCATATATTCTATTTCAGTTTCTCTTGCCTTTTTAACATCCACAAGCATTGAATTTATGTTTTTTGATGTTGATTTACATACTTCTGTTATTTTTACAGTCACATCTTTAAAAAGCAATTTTATTCCTAATTTGCCAGCAACTGCCATTACTTCTTTACCAGCTCCTATAGATATTTCCTTTAAATTTTGATAATTAATTATGTCGCCGTTTTTTACTTCAGATAATGCAGCAACAGGATTAATAGCACAGTTTAGAACAAGTTTTGACCACATAACAGAATCTATTTTTTCATTTAGACTGGCTCTTATTCCACATATACTAAAAACTCTAGCTATTTCTTTTCCGGTAACATTATTACGATTTCCAATAATAGTTTCACCTTTCCCGGTATGTTCAACTTCACCATATTTTTTAAATATTGCCGATTCAGACGTAACTCCAACCAAAACCTTTTTTTTATTAATAGATTTTATTATATTTTGGTAATTTCCAATTCCATTTTGTAAAGTTAAAACATACGTATTTTCCCCTATCATATTTTTTAACGAAGGCAATACAGAAAGCGTATTGTATGATTTCACCAATATTATTATTAAATCCGGATTAATGATAAATTTTGGATTAGTTGTAATTTGTAGTTTTGAGGGAGGTACATAAAATTTTGATAAACCTGTAATTTTTATTCCGTTACTAGAAATAATATTTTCAGTTTTTCTGGTTTTTACAAGTATAGAGATATCATTCTCGCTTCTTGCTAATAATCCAGCAAAAAGTGTACCAATAGCGCCTGCGCCGATAATTGCTATTTTCATATTTGACTTCAATTAATAATTTAAAATTTCCGCCTTTGATTCGTTGGCGGATCCGCCGAAGTCTTAGTGGCGGAAAAAATTTATGTTTTTATCTATGAACCGCAAATCTATCTACTATTAGGTATTCCCGTGAAGTTGAATAAAACAAAATAATTATCAATTTACTTAGTATTATTACTTCTAGTAAAATTCCCAATAGTTCTATCATACGTCTTTTCAATATCTTTAGAGAAAAAACATCCCGGAATTTCCCCGTTTTTCAAATGATAGTCGACACATTCACAACATTTGCCTTTCCGTGAACAAGAATTATATGTGCAGGTGCATTTTTTAATATTATTTTCTAATCGACACTCACGCATTTCCAAACCCTATTTTTCTATCTTGTAAAACCGGTATTTTTATTTCACCGAATTTCTCCTCATACTTTCTCACATTATCGGCAAGTGCCTGTAATATTTTTTTTGTATGAACCGGCGATGAAATAATTCTTGCTCTTAATTTAGCTTTTGGCTGTTGCGGCTGAACATAAATAAAATCAAGAGTAAATTCCGTATCATTATGCGACATAAATGCAAGATTCGAATAAATCCCTTGCGCAGTGATATCATCAACCTCAATTTGTATCTGTGCCTGTTTCTGAACATTTTCTTCCGGCATTGTTTTAACCTCCTTTAAATTATGGCCCCATTTTGTATAAATGTGTTTCCCTTTTTTATATTTTTTCATTTCAGCCATAGAACCCCTCCCCATGGCTTCATTTGTTTCATAGTCATAGAGTTTGCCTTCAAGGTTATTGTATTTTCTAAAATTATAATAATTCTCCCTCTAATTAATTATCATGGGGCGGGGTAAATTCTCCGGGTTTTTTATTTCTTTTTCCAAAGTAATATTCTATAAATTCTATTGTCCTTCTTGATGCAAAACCATCACCGTACGGATTAACACTTTTAGCCATTTTTTCATAATACTTTTTATTTGTTATCAACTCTGAAGTTTCATTAAATATCTTTATCTCATCCGTTCCCACAACTTTTACAGTTCCGGATATTACTGCTTCAGGTCTTTCAGTAACTTGTCTTAATACAATTACCGGTTTACCCAAAGATGGTGCTTCTTCCTGTAATCCGCCTGAATCAGTTAATATTAAATATGATTTTTTTAAAATTGTAGAAAAATCGAAATAATTTAGCGGTGGCAACAAATAAATATTTTTAATATTACCTAAAATTTTACAAACAGGTATTTTTATATTTGGATTAGGATGAACCGGATAAACAATAGAATAACCAGAAAATTTGCATGCAATTTTTTTAATTGCTTTGCAAATATTTTCAATCGGTTTTCCGAAATTTTCACGTCGATGTGCTGTAACCAGTATAATATTTTTATTAGATTCTAAAATTTTATTCAATTCTTTATTTTCAATTTTTGATTTCTTTTTTAATACCAGTTGAAGGGCATCTATTACACTATTTCCGGTAATAAATATGTTTTTTGCTTTTACATTCTCTTTAAGTAATGCATTCTTAGCTATTGATGTCGGACTAAAATATAAATTGCAAATAGTATCTGTTAATAAACGGTTAGCTTCTTCCGGAAATGGATTATATTTATCATAGGAACGCAAACCTGCTTCTATATGTCCTACAGGTATTTTTAAATAAAAAGATGTCAATGCAGCAGCGAAAGTAGTAGTTGTATCTCCATGTACAAGTACCAAGTCCGGATTTTCCTTCCTTATAACCGGCTCAATTTTATTAATTACTGAAGTAGTTATATAGAAAAGAGATTGATTTTCAGTCATTATATTTAAATCATAATCCGGTTTAATATTGAATATCTTTAATACATCATCCAAAAGATTTCTATGCTGAGCAGTGACACATACTTTTACTGATAAATATTTACTTTTACTTTTTATATATTCAACAATGGGTGCCATTTTTACAGCTTCAGGCCTTGTACCAAAAACAATTAATATTTTTTTCATAAATATTTATGCGCTACCCTTATATCTTCCTTAATCTGATTTTTAAGTTTTCCTATAGAAGAAAATTTCTTATCATCTCTAATTTTTGAAATCAATTCTATACAAATTTTTTTATTATAAATTGATTTAGAAAATTTTAATATATATATTTCAACACTAATTTTATTCGTGTTAAATGTAGGCCGTTTACCTATATAAGTTAATGAATAATATCTTTTATTATTAATATATGCATAAGACGCAAAAATACCGTTAGGCAATATTTTGTTCTGTTCAACCGATATGTTTGCTGTTGGAAAACCAAGCTTTTTCCCCAGTCCATAACCTTTTATAACCTTACCCTCTAAACTGTATTTTCTGTTAAGCAAAGTATTTACTAATTCTATATTACCTTTTTTTAAAGAATTCTTTATATATGTAGATGATATAACTAAACCTTTATATTTTATCGGGCCTGCTATTATTGTATTTTTACAATATCTTTTAATTTGTTTAGCATGACCTTCTTTATTTTTACCAAACTTAAAATTATATCCTATAGTTATGCCAAAGTATTTTTTAAGATATAAATTAAAAAATTCTTTTGGAGTAAGATTTTTAACTTTATCAAATTTAATTACTTTGACTTTTTTAATGCCAAGGGATTTTATTAATACAATTTTTTCATCAAGCGTAGATAAATTTCCAGCTTGTTTTGTCGGAAGATGATCGAAAGTTAAAACCACAGTATTGGCTTTGTTTTTATTCGCATATTTAACCATTATTTTTAAAACTTTTTGATGTCCAATATGAACACCGTCAAACATGCCAATGGCAACGATTTCTTTTTTCATATATTATAAGAGCGTTGAAAAAGTACTCACCGCTCTTGATTACACAGATTTTGAAAAACGATTACACAGATACAACTGTATTGCCTTAATCTGTGTAATCTGTGTTCTTAATCACTTTAATCAGTGATTGTTAGCCTTTCAACAATCACATATTATTTAAATCAATCGCTTTATCTACTGAATATTTACCGATTTTTTCTCTTACGAGATTGCTTACTACACCGCAAGTTTTAAGTTTTTCTGCTATATCTTCAACCAGCTTCCTAATATAAGTTCCTTTCGAACAATCAACTTTTAATTCTATTTCATTTTTTTCATATTTTAGCAGTTTTATTTTATAAATTTCAATTATCCTTGGCTTTATTTTTACTTCTATACCGGCTCTTGCATATTCGTAAAGTTTTTTTCCCTTATATTTAATAGCAGAATATATATGCGGAACTTGCTTAATCTTACCGGTAAACTTCAATAAAACTTTTTGTATTTTTTCTTTATTTAATGCTGGAATTTCTTTATTTTCAATTATCTTTCCATCCAAATCACCGGTATCCGTTTTAATACCAAGTTGCATTCTAACGAAATATCTTTTCTTTAATGACATAAACTCTTCCGACCTCTTTGTGGCATCGTCTATTAAAACAATTAAAAGACCTGAAGCAAGAGGATCTAACGTTCCGGCATGTCCTATTTTTTTAGGATTAAATTTTCGTTTAATAACTCTAAGTACATCATAAGAAGTTATACCTGAAGGTTTATTTATAAAAAGCACTTTTTCCATTATATTTTCATTCCAGTTCTCTACTAACTTCATCAACTATAATTTTTATCGCTTCTTTTATACTTCCTTTAATAACACATCCAGAAGCATTCTTATGTCCGCCACCGCCAAATTTATTTGAAATTTTATTTACGTCAATATCTTTTAAAGAACGGAAACCTACCTTTACAGTATTTTTCCCGGATAATTCTCTGAAAATTATCCACACTTTAACGTCCGGCAACATTCCTATATAGTTTATAATATTTTCTGTATCTTCTACGGTAGTTTCCGTTTTATCAAAATCTTCGAGAGTTAGGGATGTATACGCTATATTGCCTGACCTTTCAGTTTTAATTTTATCTAAAGCCAATCCTAGAAGTTTAAGAGCATTCAATGGCTTTGTTCTATAAACAAATTTTTCAACTTTCGTAGGTTCAACACCGCATTTTAATAATTCGGATGTTATTATATGAGACTGCGATGTTGTATTAGCCTGCGTAAAATTATGAGTGTCTGTAACAATTCCTGTATAAATACATTCTGCTTCTTCTTTTGTTAGAGACAATTTTAAGTACTTATAAACAAAATAAATCATTTCTGAAACAGATGATGAACTATGGTCAAACCAATTCAAATCTGCCCAATGATTTTTATATACATGATGATCAATACTTATAGTAGTTTTTACCTGACTTCTAATATTCATTGCAATACCAAACCGGGTAATTTCCGAGCATTCCAATATTACAGCGACGTCAAATTTATTTTCAATATTTTGAACTATTTGTATATCGTCAGTATTAGGAAGAAATTTTAGAAAATACGGGACAGGATCGTAGCTATATAAAAAAACTTTTTTATTAAAACGCTTTAAAAGCGAAGCAAATGCAAGCATACTTCCGATTGCATCTCCATCCGGCTTTGAATGCCCTGTAATAAAAAATTTTTTATTTTTTGGATTTTTTAGAACGTTTTTTATTTCGGCGAGGTTCTTCAGGTAATTCCGGGGTATGTTCAAGTTTTTCCTCCTCAATTTGATTTAATAATTCCAAAACTTTTGTTGCACGTTCAGGAGTATCGTCATATTCAAATCTTACTACCGGCGGAAATTTAATGTGAAGTGTACGGCCAATCTGGCTATTGATAAATGGTCTTGCCTCATATAAAACTTTACTTGTTTTTTTTTTATCTTCTTCAGTACCTAATACGCTGTAAAAAACAGTGGCACAACGCATATCCGGTGTAAGTTTTATTTCTGTAATGGTTGTAAATCCCATATCATCACGGAGATATCTCGTAAATATTTCAAAAATTTTTTTTCTTAATATGTCACTAATCCTTACAGCTCTCAATTCGCTCATATAATTAACCCGCTATATATTTAACGCCTAATAATACAAAATATATGCCAAAACCTACCATTAGAAAACCAAATATTTTTTTAACAGTAATCATCCATCTCCCGGATTTAGGAATCACAATTCCTGTAAATGTACCAAATATTATTAAAAGCATTCCCATTCCAAATGCAAAAACGAATAGAAGTGATGTACCAAATAAAACGTTTTGTTTAGTTGCAACATATGCTAATAGTGTGCCCAAAGCTGGCGTAGTACAGGGTGCTGCAACGAAACCGGAAACAAAACCAATTGCAAAGGCAGGCAAAACTCCTTTTTTAGAAAATTGCGGAGTTGATATAATAGGTATTTTTATCTTAATAACATCCAACATCCACAAACCCATAACTATAATTAGATGCCCAACAACTATATTGGTAACCGGACTTGTCTGTATTTTTCCAAATAAATCCCCTGTTAAGGATGCTACCGCACCAAGAATAGTATAGGTGATCGACATGCCAAAAACATAAGATACAGAAAGGAAGAAACCACCCAATTTGCTTTTATGTTCTCTGGCACCTACATAACTGACTATTATAGGAACTAAAGGATAAACACAAGGCGTGAAACTAACAACAATACCGCTAAAAAAAACTGTTAAATAAGTTATTAAAGAAAAACTATAGTTTTGCATTATATTGAAGCACTATCACGAAAAATTCGGGATAGAATCCTTTCATTTCTGCTGAAATCCGCCATAGTGTTTATTTTGCATTAATATTCTTACGACTATAGAATTTCACGAAGGCGGATTAAATATTTTGTACTAGTAAACACGAATTGTGTATTACTTTAATATTATTATCGTTACAGAATTTTATTGCTTTTTCACTCTCAGCACCAGGTTGCATCCAAACATATTTCACACCTTTATTTTTACAGTCTTCTACAATTTTTTCAGTAACTACCGGAGGAGTCACGATATCTATTGCATCAATTTTTAAAGGTATATCTTTTACAGTCGAATAACATTTAAGTCCTTCAACGTCTTTTAAGTTTGGATTAACCGGGAAAACATTGTACCCCTTATTCTTCAATTTTAATAGAATTTCATAAGCAACTTTTTCTTTAGATTTAAAAGAACCGGCTATTGCAATATTTTTTTGATTTAGAAACTCTTTTATTATATCTTCCATTAGTAATTTTCTGCCAAAACCTCGTAATAATTCTGAGGATGTTTACAAGCAGTACATTGCTTAGGAGCTTCCTTCCCCTCATGAATATATCCGCAATTACGACAGTGCCATTTCGCTATTTTTTCTTTTTTATACATGCAATTATTTTCTATTTGCATAGCTAAGCTTCTATATCTTGCTTCATGAAATTTTTCGACTTTTGCTATTTGTCTGAATGATGCTGCAATTTCTACAAATCCTTCTTTTTCCGCAATTTTCCCAAAATCAGAATATAAAGTTGTCCATTCCAGATTTTCACCATCAGCAGCATGAATAAGGTTTTCTTTTGCGGTTTTAATCATTCCGGCCGGATAACTTGCTGTTATTTCAACATCACCACCCTGCAAATACTTAAAAAAAACTTTTGCATGTTCTTTTTCATTTTCTGCTGTTTCCAGAAAAATCGCGGCAATTTGTTCAAAACCTTCCTTTTGTGATGCAGAAGCAAAATAAGTATATCTATTTCTTGCTTGTGATTCACCTGCAAATGCTTTTAATAAATTTTTTTCTGTTTCACTTCCTTTTAGTCCCATCTTTATCTCCTTTTAATGCATCTTGAATTTTCTGCCATCTTTCTTCACCTAAACATTCTCTTGCTGCTTTACACCATTCTATGCATGACGGTATCTTTTCTTTTATTACAAATTTTCCGCATTTAGAGCACTTCACACGAAGTTCGTCTGAAAACATCTCAACTTCTTGTCCGCAAGATGGACAAATATGTATGCTTACTTTTATATTTCTTGAAGATTGACCAGGACATTTATCAAACATATTTAATATAATTCACAGTTAATAGTTCGAAGTTTATAGTATTTGTTCTTAATTGATACTTTTCTTTCACTCGTTACTCGTTACTTATTTTATTTGGTTCTGCTATCCCTGTAATATTTGTAAGTCAGAGGTTCTTCATTACTTACCGTAAAACCATCTACGACGTCAGCAATGAAAAGAGTATGCGTTCCGCAATCAGCAGTCATTCCGGAAACAATTTTACATTCCATCCAACTTAGAATATCATCAAGAATTGGAGATTTTGTGAAACCAGGATGATATTTTAAATTTTCAAATTTATTCATAGTTCTTCCGGATTTAAGACCAAATATCGGGACAAAATCTATCTGACTTTGTTTCAGTACATTTATTGCAAAAACACCGCTTTCCTTTATAAGTTCAAATGTATAATTTTGCTTATTTATTCCAACCGCCACCCTTAATGGTATAGAAGTAATTTGAAATATTGTATTGCATATCTGACCATTTATCTTTCCATCATTGCTTACAGAACTTAACACATAAAGGCCATATGTTATTTTATTTACCGCATCTATAATCTTTTTTCTTTCTTGCACCATATATTAAATCAAGTTAAAATAAAAAGTAAAAATAAAAAATGATTTAATTTTAATTTAAACTTTTAACTTTTTATTGTTTCTTAAATGTTCATCCAGCTCCAAACTTTACTTTCTTCTTCTTCAAACCAATCCCCGGTATCAGTCAAATAATAATATACATTTCTAAGTGAATCCAAATGTTCTTTTTCCTGTGCCATTAATTTTTCGAAAAAATTACTCTCTAAAACATTATTAGCATCTTTTGAGAAATTCTTATATACATTATATCCTTTTATTTCCATTTCCATTGCTAATTCATAACCTTTAATATTTTGAATATCTTTTTTTAAATCGATATTCTTAGCTTTTAAAAAAAACTCTTTTAAAGAAAGCTCTACTGAAGGTAATATTTTTGATAATACATTTTTATTTTTTTCACCTTTTCCCAGAACTTCATAGATCTCATCTGCCTTTTTAGCGTGGTCTACTTCCTGAGAAGCGAGCGAATAAAAAAGCTGCTTACTAATAATATTTTTAGTATTCTTTGCAAGTTTGAGATACAATGCAGTACCTTTAGCTTCAAAATTTAACGCAAACTCTAAAGAATTGATTTTTTTCATAAACACCTCCTGAAATGAAAATCAATAACTTCACTTCGTCGCTGAAATCCCTGCTTGCCAGCAGGTAGGTCGCTTGCCTTCTAATTCCGTTAGAACATAAGCAGACTAAAATTGCTTTAAAAAATCTAAATCGTTTTCGTAGAAAAGCCGCATGTCGTTAATACCATATTTTAACATCGCTATTCTTTCTATTCCCATTCCAAAAGCATATCCGGTATATTTATTAGAATCATAGTTAACAAATTCAAATACTTTTGGGTTAACCATTCCGCACCCAAGCAGCTCTACCCAGCCGGTTTGCTTACAAACGCTACAACCGGTACCTTTACAGATTAAACACTGCATATCTACTTCTGCGGATGGTTCTGTAAAAGGAAAATAACTTGGTCTGAATCTTGACAAGACGTTACTACCAAACATTTTTTTAATAAAACTGTCAAGTACTGCTTTTAAATCTGCAAAAGTTATATCTTCATCAACTGCAAGCCCTTCTATTTGATGAAAAATATATGAATGAGATGCATCAACAGCTTCATGTCTGTATACCCTTCCCGGCGCAATTATTCTTATAGGCGGTTTGTTTTTTTCCATTATATGAATCTGAACAGGCGAAGTGTGCGTTCTTAAAACAATTTCTTTCTCACCCTGTTTTGTTACAGTAGAATAAGACTCGCTTTTCGCATTTTGTTCTTTCGGTTTAATATAAAATGTATCTTGTATATCACGAGATGGATGGTCTTTTGGAATATTTAATGCGGTAAAATTATAATAATCTGATTCCATATCTGGGCCTGTTGCAATTGTAAAACCAAGACCTAAAAAAATGTCTTTAACTTCATTCATTAGCTGCATTAAAGGATGAATTTTACCAATTTCGAAAGGTTTACCCGGTAATGTAATATCTATTTTACTTTCTGAAGTTCCAGAAATACTTTTTTCCTTTAAATCACTTTTGCGTTTTTCTATTTCTTCAGCGATATGCTGTTTAATATCATTTATTTTCTTCCCTTGCAGTTTTCTTTCTTCTAACGGCAATTCAGATATCTGAGATAAATTTTCGGTAATTATACCTTTTCGTCCAAGATATTTTAACCGTATTCTCTCAAGCTCTTCTTGCGTCCTTGCTTCAGAAATTTCTTTAAATGATTCTTTTTCCATCTCTTTCATTTGTTTATTGACGAATCAACTCTTTAGACTCATATATGTAAAACTTGTGAATGCAAAGAATTGATACTAATCGGCGATTTTCCTCACGATTTAGAAATCGGGGTTTGGCACCATTAAGCCAATAAAATATTAAGCAGTTGTGTCCGCCGGTTGTGATTTAGCAATATTTACTAATTGTGCAAAATCTTCCGGTGACGAAATCGCCATCTCAGCTAATACTTTTCTATTTAGTAAAATGCCTACTTTTTTGATACCACTGATAAACCTGCTATATGACAAACCATTCAATCTTGCAGCAGCATTTAGCGTTAAAATCCATTGACTTTTCTTATCACGCTTTCTCTGTTTTCTTCCTACGTAGGAATGAACTAATGCTTTATCTACACGCTCTGAAGCATGAATATAAACGTTTTTGTTAGATAATCTAAAACCTTTCGACTTTTTAAAAAGCCGTTTTTTTCTTCTTCTTGTTACAATACCACCTTTAATACGCATGTTTTAATCAAGTTAGAGTTGAATTAGCTAAAAATTTTAACTTTTAACTTTTAGCTTATAACTTAACTCGCCTCCTTTTATATATATGGTAAAAGAGTCTTTATCATTTTAGTATCGGTTTTATTGAGTAATGCGGTTTTCTTTAGATGACGCATTCTGCTTGGTGATTTGCCAGTTAATATATGACGAGCAAATGGTTTTTTTCTTTTAATCTTACCAGTACCAGTTGCAAAAAATCGCTTTTTTGCACCACTGTGTGATTTCAGTTTTGGCATTTTCCTCTCCTTTATACTTTAAAAACAGTTTATGTTGGTTTGCTTGTTTTTGGTGAAAGAATAACATTAATGGAATTTCCCATTTGGCGAGGCGGAGCATCGGGAACCCCGAATTCGCTCACAGCGGCAAGTAGTTTTTGCATCTTCTCGCTACCTACGGATATATGCTCTCTTTCTCTGCCAAAAAATTGCATCGTTATTTTCACCTTATTTTTCTCTTCAAGGAATCTTTGTATATGATTCTTTTTAACTTCTAAATCATGTTCGCCAATTTTAGGTCTCATTTTAATTTCTTTTAATACACCTGTTTTATGAGGTACCTTATTTTTTTTCTCCTGGATATATCTATACTTTTTGTAGTCGATAATCCTGCAAACAGGAGGAGCAGCATTAGGTGCAATTTCCACTACATCAAGCCCCAGTTCGCGGGCTCTGTTAATTGCTTCACCTATAGTTTTAATACCTAACTGTGTGCCATCAGCATCAATTAGACGAACATTCTGTGCCCGAATCTGACTATTAATTCTTAAATAACTCTTTGAAATTTTACATCACCCCCTGTTAACATCAATTCAAAATTAAAAATTAAAAATTATTTTTTTTGTGCCCGGAGTTTGGACCCACTTGACCGAACGAGAACACAACTCCGGTAGGGGACGCCATTTTACCCCAAATGGTTTCTCACTACGCTCGTAATCAAGTCATCGGAGTTGTTTATCCCCAGACAACGGGGACAAGTTTTGGTCTCTCCGCCCCGAAGGGGCGAGACCTCGCCTTTGGCGGGCGGGACTCATTTGTTAACCCGCCACTAAGTCGCAGGCGGGTTGTTTATTTGGTCTCCGGTAGGGGACTCAAATAAACAAAAATAAATAGCCAGCGGCTATTTATATGATTTTTTCTAAACTTAAATTCATATTACCTTTTCTCCACTGGATTAAGGTGTCCCTTTATTGGGAACTTAAATTTATTATACAATATATTTTATTTTTTTTCAAGCGATTTTAATATATCTAAAAACTTTATTATTTCGAATGTTTGTGTCGTATTTTCACCGTATTTTCTGACCGCAACAGTTTCGGAAGTTTGCTCTTTTTCTCCTAAAACTAAAATGAACGGAATTTTCTCTATTTGTGCTTCTCTCATTTTATAGCCAAGTTTTTCATTTCGCGAATCTATTTCTACCCTATAATCGCCGAGTTCTTTTTTTATTTTCCCTGCATATTCTATCTGAGCTTCTGAAATAGGCAAAATTCTTAACTGCACCGGAGCAAGCCAGAATGGAAATGCACCGCCATAATGCTCAATCAGAACTCCAAAAAATCTTTCTAATGACCCCATTAACGCACGATGTATCATAACCGGTTGTGCAGGTTTTCCGTCCTCACCGATATATTCCACTTTAAATGCGTTTGGCATATTGAAATCAACTTGAATTGTAGAACATTGCCAAGAACGTCCAAAACAGTCCTTTATCTTAATATCTATTTTTGGACCATAAAAAACACCTTCACCCGGGTCAATCTGATAAGTTAAATTCGTATGCTCAATAGCTTTTTTCAAAGCATTGGTTGCTTTTTCCCAATGATCCAAGTCTCCAACTGAATTTCCAGGTCTGGTACTAACGAAAATATCATACTCGTTAAAACCAAAAGTTTTCAATACAAAAATAACAAATTTTATTACATCAATTATCTCTTTTTCCAATTGGTCTAAACGGCAATATAAATGTGCGTCATCCTGCGTAAAACCCCTTACCCGCATTAGTCCATGCAAAACACCGCTCTTTTCATAACGATAAACTGTTCCTAATTCTGCATAGCGGATAGGTAAATCACGGTAACTTCTAAGATGAGATTTATAAACCATAATATGGAAAGGACAGTTCATGGGTTTTAGCATATATTCCTGACCATCGATATCTATAGGTGAATACATGTTTTCCCGGTAAAAATTCCAATGACCGCTGGTTTTCCACATTTCAAGATGCGCTATATGAGGAGTATTTAAAAGCTGATAACCATTTTTAAGATGTTCATCTTTCCAGAAATCTTCAATAATTTTTCTTATCAAAGCACCTTTGGGATGCCAGAGAATTAGTCCCGGGCCTACTTCATCATGTACAGAAAATAAATCCAAAGCTTTTCCGAGAATTCTATGGTCTCTTCTCTTCATTTCTTCAAGTTTCTTAATATGCGCATCCAATTCTTCTTTTGTGTTAAAAACTGTCCCATAAATTCTCTGTAACATTTTATTTTTTTCAGAACCGCGCCAGTATGCACCGGCAATTGAAAGAAGTTTGAAATATCTTATTTCTTTTGTGGATTCAAGATGCGGACCGCGGCACAAATCAATAAAAGTATCATGTTGGTACAACGAAACTTTTTCATACGGAATATCATTTATAAGTTCTACTTTATAAGATTCATTTTTCTTTTTGAAAAATTCAATAGCATCATTTTTGCTCATCTCTGTTCTGATAAACTTATGATGTCCTTTAACTATTTGCTTCATTTTTTCTTCAATTTTAGGTAAATCTGCAGGAGTGAATGTGTTTTGGGTATCAAAATCGTAGTAAAAACCATCTTCAATTGCTGGACCTATTGCGAGTTTTGTATCAGGAAAGAGCTCACAAACTGCCTGAGCCATTACATGTGAAGTTGAATGTCGAAGAATTTCCAAATCTGATTTACTTTTTTCCATATTGATATCATTTCTTTTTTAAATGGGCGGTACAGGATTCGAACCAGATAACTCCGTCGCTTCGCTCCCAATATGGGCTACGCCCCTATTGCGCCCGATTCCATCGGGCTATCACCCTTCAAGGGGAAAATTCTTTTCCCCTCTGAACCCCTTTTACGGGTTCACAGGTTTTTATTTATATGGGCGGTACAGGATTCGAACCTGTGACCCCTTGCGTGTCGAGCAAGTACTCTAACCAACTGAGCTAACCGCCCATAAAAAATTTGCGAAGCTGATAGTTCCGATAGAACATCGGAACACCCAACTGCCCGCCACTACTTCTCTGGCGGGTCCGCCAACGTCCCAGTGGCGGAAGCTAACCGCCCATAGAGACAGTAATTTGTAATTGGTAATTAGTAATTAGGAATAGAAATTTGACTTTTTATAAATAAAAACATTGAACAAACTACTAATTACTAAGTACTAACTACTTGAAATTTTACTTTGTAAAATTTCAGGTGCGGGCCGGATTTGAACCGGCGAATCGCAGTTTTGCAGACTGCTCCCTTGCCACTTGGGTACCGCACCGTAAGAATCAACTAATAACCAATAGCTTATAACCTATAACTAAAACTAAAAAAACCATTACAACTTTTTGAAGTAACCTATAACTTATAACTGAACATTTTTATTTTTTAAAGAACGACGAAAACCATTTAATTGTTTGCAAATCTGTTCTGCTTTATTTTCTATTTCTTTAAAGGATAATTCACTAATTAAATTAATATCATATGCAAAATCAAATGCCGCTACAATTTCATAAACTGATCTTAAAGAAATCTCTAAAAATCTACTAAATTCTTTATCAGTATCACAACCAGAACCTTCTGCTATATTTAAAATAACCGAAAGCATTGCTCTTCTAATTTGAACAGTTAGATCTTTATTATGATTTATCTTTGTTTTAGAAATTACATTTTCACAGAATTTAACAAATTCTTTACTATCTTTATATACTTGAAATTTCTTAAATCTGAACACTATAGTTATCCGTAAATATAAATTCTTATTTGTTATCGATTACTGGTTATAAGCTATAAGTTAAAAAGCGGGAGACGGGGCTCGAACCCGCGACATTCTCGTTGGCAACGAGACATTCTACCACTGAATTACTCCCGCAATTTCACTAAGGAGTTCGTTTCGTCAGCACACGGTCCCCGTAGTAGGGCCGTCCACACTCGTCCCGCTGAATGCTATAAGCGGGACTCCGTGAGGGCTTCCTCAACGCCTCCTTCGTTCAACATTATTTCAAAGTACGAAAACTTCTTACTCACTCATTAAATTTATTTTAAAGAACTATTAAGAAATTATTTTTTTATCTACTATCAATTTACCCGTTACCCGTTACTCATTACTTATTTATTCTATCCAACAATCCCACTATTTCGCTATTAACTATTTTATTGCTGGGGGCGGGACTTGAACCCGCATTCCTTTTAGGAACACGCCCCTCAAACGTGCGCGTATGCCAATTCCGCCACCCCAGCAAAAACAAAGAATTCTAAAATTTAAAGATTAAAGAATTAAAAAATTTTAGATCTTACAATCTTCAAATCTTACAATTTTACAATTCTTTTTACCTCTCTAACTCCCGCCTCCGCCAATTGGCGGATGGCGGATTACCTTTATTTTGGTGTAGCCGGAGTATTTGGAACCGCTGGTGCAGGTGCTTGTGACGGTTGTTGCTGCTGCGGTTTCGTTACAGGAATTTTTTCAGCCAAAGACCTGCCTCTGTTTTTTGCAGCAAGAACTGTTAAAGTTAATGATGTAATCATAAAAACTACAGCCATAGTAGTAGTAATCTTTTTTATTATATTCGGTGTAGTTGTACCGCCAAATACCGCCTCGTTACTTCCACCACCAAAAAGTGATAAACCGGAA
>Ga0156809_1017_pt1 | contig 18712 bp, 24 predicted proteins | sample RifOxyD2_FD_112110 | JGI IMG/M metagenome (GOLD analysis project Ga0156809, IMG submission 112110) | Elusimicrobia bacterium RIFOXYD2_FULL_34_15
CCTGCCGAAGCTTTAGCGTAGGCATGGGTTTTTCAACAATCACATATAAAAAATATTCGAGATTGCCTTTCGGTCCTTTTATAGGTGAGTTCGTTTCGTTGATTAATTTTAAATCTATACTTTTAGAAAACAATTTTATTTTTTCAATTGTCTGTTGACGGATATTTTCGTCTTTAACAACACCTTTTTTTGTTGAACCGCGGGGCGCTTCAAACTGTGGCTTTAATAGTGCAATTATTTCGCCGTCATTTTTAACTAATTCTTTTACTTTCGGTAAAACCTTTTCAAGCGATATAAATGAAACATCTATTACAGCAAGGTCAATTTCTTCTTTCAATAAAGTTTTATCAAAATACCTTATATTTGTTTTTTCTATATTTATAACCCTGGAATCATTTCTTAATTTTAAATCCAGTGTTCCGTAGCCGACATCTATGCAATATACTTTTTTTGCACCATACTTTAAAAGACATTCTGTAAATCCTCCTGTCGATGCCCCGATGTCCAAACAAATTTTGTCTTTAACATTTATGGCGAATTCTTCCAGCGCTTTCTTTAGTTTTATACCGCCGCGGGAAACAAACTCGTCTGTTTCTTTAATTGAAATATTATCGGCTTCGGAAACGGAAAAACCTGACTTGGTAACAATTTTATCGTTAACAGAAACTTTGCCTTCCATTATCAGCGCGGTTGCTTTATTACGGGAGGGAACAAGTCCTCTTTGGAATATTAAAACGTCTAATCGGATTTTTTCAGCCATTCTTTGATATTACTGTAGATAGTATCTTCGGTGAGTCCGTATTTCTTTCTTATATCGCTCTGTTTGCCGTGTTCAATAAACTTATCCGGTAAACCAATTATTTTAATTTTTACATCTTCATCTTTTAGTAATTCACATACCGCACTTCCATATCCGCCTGAAATAACATTTTCTTCTATAGTAACTATTTTTTTCACTTTTCTGGCAATTTCCTTAATTAAATTTACATCAAGCGGTTTTATAAAACGGGCATCTACTATCCCGCAAGATATGTCTTCGGCTTTAAATTTTTCAGAAACTTTTAGAGCTGAATTCACCATATTTCCTACCGCAAATATATAAACATCTTTTCCTTCCATAATTAATTTGGACTTGCCAATTTCCAATATTTGAGGTTCAATATCCAATTTAACACCTATCCCCTCACCGCGAGGATATCTGATTGCTACCGGTTTATTTAAATTAACTGCTGTCGCCAACATATTTTGTAATTCATTTTCATTAGAAGGTGCCATAACAACAATATTTGGAATCATTCTTAAAAATGTTAAATCAAAAGCACCTTGATGAGTTGCACCGTCTTCTCCGACTATCCCTGCTCTATCAATCGCAAAAATAACGGGTAAATTTTGCAGACAGACATCATGTATTATTTCGTCTATCGCTCTTTGCAAAAAAGTAGAATAAAGTGCGACTACCGGTTTATATCCGGCTCTTGCCAGGCCTGCCGCAAAATTTACTGCGTGTCCTTCAGCTATTCCAACATCGAAAAATCGTTTTGGGAATTCTTTTTGAAAATTTGTTAACCCGGTGCCATCAGCCATTGCAGCAGTAATAGCAACTACCTTTGAATCCATTTCTGCAAGTTTAACAAGTGTCTGAGAAAAGATTTTTGTATAAGTAGGATATTTTGGCTCTGATAACGGTTCCCCGGTAATTACATTAAATTTTCCCACACCATGAAAAGCGGTTGCATTTTCTTCTGCGGGCTCATATCCTTTTCCTTTTTTTGTAATAACATGTAAAAGAACCGGACCTTTCAAATCCTTAACTTTTGTAAGTATTTCAATTAATTTATTAATATCATGCCCGTCAATAGGTCCTAAATAAGCAAATCCCATTTCTTCAAACAACATTCCCGGAAATAATAGAACCCTGAATCTCTTTGCAACCCGCATAATCTGTGAACCCCAGAAATGTATCCTTGACAAGAATCTTTCCACTCTTTTATAAAGTCGCGAATATAATCCACCGGTTAATAGTTTTGTCAAATATGCTGCTAATGCTCCCACGCGATGCGAAATGAACATCTCGTTATCGTTAAGAATTACCAGCATATCTGTTCCGGAATGTCCCGAATTTAAAAGTCCTTCATATGCAAGCCCGCCGGTCATAGCACCGTCTCCGACAACAGCAACAACTTTATAATCCTCGTTATTCATATCGCGTGCAACTGCAAAACCTAACGCAGCAGAGATAGCAGTGGATGAATGTCCCGTACCAAATGCGTCATATTCCGATTCAGAAATTCTCGGGAATCCGCTTATCCCGTCTATTTGTCTTAGTGTTTTAAATTGTTCTCTTCTTCCGGTAATTATTTTATGCGGATACGCTTGATGACCTACATCCCACACAATTTTGTCCTTCGGAGTATTTAATACATAATGGAGTGCTATCGTAAGTTCTACCGTTCCCAAAGAAGGTGCTAAATGCCCTCCGATTTCAGAAACAGTCGAAATCATTAGTTTTCTAATATCATTTGCAAGTTCCGGAAGCAATTCCTTTTTTATTAATCGTAAGTCTGATGGTTTATCTATTTTATCCAATACACTCATTTAAACCTCTAATTTTAAAAATTGTGGTATAGTTAAATAGTGTGATAGCGCGATAGCGCTATGAATTTTTATTTATTTTTAACATACACCATCTCACAATCGCACAAACCCACTATCGCACTAGTAGTTTCTATCAACTATATAATCTGCTAATTGTTCAAGAATAATTGCCTTTCTCCCAAATATTTTTAAGTCCTTTTTTGAATTACTAATTAGATTCTTTGCTTTGTTTTTTGATTCTTCGATTCCATAAACAGATGGATATGTCAATTTATTATTTTTAATATCCGAACCTTTTTTTCCAAGTTTTTTCTTATCGCCGATAATATCTAAAATGTCATCTGAAATTTGAAATGCAAGCCCTATTTTTCTGCCATAATCTGATATTGCTTTAACCTTTTTCGGTTCAGCATTTGCCAAAATCGCTCCTACTTTCAAAGACACTTCTATCATCTTCGCCGTTTTATGAACATGTATATACTCCAACTTTTCTTTCAATTTTTGTTCACTGTTTACTGCCTGTCCGCCGTAGCTCTCAGAGCATAGGCGGATATACTGTATACTGTGTACCGACGTTATAATGTCTTCAACCTGTCCGCCAACCATTCCTTTAGTACCGGAAGCTAAAGCGATTTCTTTAACAACTTTAGAATCCATAATTTCAAATGCTTTTGTTAAAAGTCCGTCTCCTGCAAGTATCGCAATCGCTTCACCAAACTTTTTATGGGATGTTAATCTGCCTCTGCGGTAATCGTCGTCGTCCATTGCGGGTAAATCGTCATGGATAAGCGAATATGTATGTATCATCTCTATAGCACAAGCAGTCGGAATAATATTTTTTGACAAACCTCCGCAAATCTCACCAGCAATAAGGCACAAAATAGGTCTTAACCGTTTCCCACCGGCAAAAATGCTATATTGCATAGCGGTATTAATAATATTTGGTTCTTCTTTATCAACAAAAAAATATTTCTTAAGTGCGCTGTCAACTATTTTTTTCTTTTCTGAAAGGAAATTCTTTAAATCCATATTTTCTGATTTTATTAAATTTAGGCAGGATTGTCAACCAGAAGGGTTTTTGAGTGAGTGATTAAATATTATTATAGTTATATTTCTATTATCGACAAATTGTAAATCCTATTGACAATTTGTCCACCTCTTCATTTAAGTGATTTTGTTCTTATGGAATTCCAGAAAAATAGATTATGTTTTTACTATTTATTGAATAATTTTCAAACTTATTTTACATTATCCTACAATGAGCTAAACATACCTAATAATCGTAGGTTCTCTCTATTTAAATGAGGCGGTTTTGGAGAAGGAGTGGTTCGTTATCAAAGATTTCTTTTGGAGTACCTTCAATAATTTTTTTACCTTTGTTTAGAATAACAACCTTATCACATATCTCACGTATTACATACATATTATGTCCCGCAATTATTTTTGTATGATTAAAATTCTTCAATAAATCTACGAATTCTCTGCATGTAGTTGGATCTAAATTCGCTGTGGGCTCATCTAAAACAAGTATTTCCGGTTCCATTGCCAATACAGATGCTAAAGCAACCCTCTTTTTTTCTCCATAGCTAAGATGATGCGAAATTCTATCTCCATAACCAGGTAAACTGACTGCTTCAAGATATTTCTCAGCTCTATGAACGATTTCCTCTTTTGAAAGACCTAAATTAAGCAATCCAAATGCAATATCATCAAAGACAGTAATCATAAATAATTGATCATCTGGATTTTGAAAAAGAAGTCCTATCTTTTTTCTGATTTCAAATAGATTTTCCTTTTTAATCGGAATATCAAATATTTTAATTGCCAAATCTTTACCAAAAACACCGCTTAAATGTAAAAGCAAGGTTGTTTTACCTGCACCATTAGGACCTATTATTCCCACTGTTTCTCCCTCATGGATATCCAGCGAAAAATCATCCAATACTTTTTTGCCATCAGAATAACTAAAAGATAGATTCTTTATTTCAACCGCTTTTCTCATATAAAAATCCTCACAACTAATAAAATAGCAATAAATGAAATTAAAAAAATGATATCAGAATTTTTAATTTTTAGTTGTTCTATAGTATTTATTTGTCCTGAAAATAACCTTGAACACATCGCTGAATAAATACGTTCGCTGCGTTCATAAGCACCTATGAACATAGAACCTATTATATTTCCAAGTATTTTAAATTGCAAAAAATTCCTCTTGCCAAAGTATTTCAATTTAATTGCTCTTTCTTTCCTCATCTTTTCATCAATAAAAACAAAAATATATCTATACATAAAAATCATATTTATGGTTAATATCTTTGGGAATTTGAATTTTTCTAATGCTTTTATTAAATAATGAAATTTTGTTGTAGATGACAAAAGCGTCAAGATTAAAATAGAAAATACTGATTTAATAAAAATACCTTTTAATACATTTGAACCATAAAAAGTGGCTGATAATACTATAAGCAATATAAAAGGAAGTAATATAAAAAAGTTTTTAATAAAATGCTTTACAGGAATTCTGCTTATTATAATTAAAATAACTATAATAGAAAAGTAAATAATAAATTTAGTATTCTCCGCGGGTAAAGTTGATAAAATAGTAAAAATAAATCCTAAAAAGGCAATAAACTTCACCCGCGGATCTAATCTGTGAATAAAACTGTGCAAATGAGAATACTTATCAATATAAAGATGTTCCATATGAAAATGGGGTCAGACCCCATTTAGGGACTCAATAAATAGAATCGTCCCCATTAATTCTTTTTTAATAATTTTATTAAACCGTAAGTAGCAAGAAAGGTAAAAATCACACCAATAAATCCTGCCAATGCAGTAGAAATCTTTTCATTTTTTATAATTGAAACCGCATAATCCGGCATCAGTCCTTTGAGTATTTCTTTACCTTCTGAAAAATGTAAAAAATCTTTGTTTTCTGCAACTTTTTCAAGCCCATCAGGAAAAGAAGATGCAAAAGGTGACAAAAATACTGCAAGAATAACTGCAAATAATAATCCTATCAAAATTAATTTTTTATTATTCATAATATTCTCCAGAAATCAGATTTTTTTAAGTTCCAACAGATCCAGTCTTATTTTGGTTAAAAATCCTATAACCATCACTGTAATTATTCCTTCCCCTATGCCTATCAATGCATGAACACTTGCCATTGCTATCAAACTTACTTTGAATGGAACAATTCCAGAAATAGAAAGTTGGAACGCGCAAAAAGCAGAAGCAAAAATTATCGATGTCCAGGAAGCAATAAAAACAGATGCAATTCTTCCGAATATTTTTATAAGCAAATTATAAATATAATACCCACCAATTGCACCAATTATACCCATATTGAAAACATTTGCTCCAAGCGCAGTAATCCCTCCGTCTTGAAAAACAAGACATTGGATTATAAGTACGGTGGTCATTATAACCAATCCTGAAAACGGTCCAAGAAGAATTGCAGCAAGTACACCTCCCATAAAATGTCCAGAGGTACCGCCAGCAACAGGAAAATTTAGCATCTGTGCAGCAAAAATAAATGCAGAGACAACACCAAATAAGGGAACCTGCTTTTCTTCAATGTTATTTTTAAGATTTTTTAAGGCGATTCCAACCGCTACAATTGAAATCCCGTAAAAAACAGAGAATGTTTTAGCGCTTAAGAATCCATCTGGTATATGCATAACTTACCTCCTTGCGCACGGAATTCGGAGCTACTGCACCGAACGAGTACGCAACCCCCTGTGTTTAGTTATTTTTCGGTCTTTTGAAAAAAAACTACAGGGGGCAAATCAAATTTTTTGGATGTCTTTTGCAAGGGGTAACTATCTTTTACATTTAAAACTCCGTATGAAAGCCAAAAGCAATTTTTTCATTGTTTTTACTAAAATCTTTATTCCCGTAAGCAAAATTAACAGCTGTTATTTCCCCTAATTTATACCTAATACCAACCAGCCAATTTTCAAATTCATTTTCACGCCCGACAATTTCTCCTACAAAATCAATTTTTTCTAAAGGATATTCAACCGCTGCACTGTATACCATTTCTCCTTCTATATATTCATCTCCACTTGCTTCATATCCAAAATTAAGGTGTAAATCAAATGGTTTAATATTTTTTGAAATAATTCCGTTAAGGAAATATTCTTTTGAACCAAGTTCATTATTGATACTAAATGCAAAAATATCTTTTATTAATAAAAATTTTAGTCCAAGTGTAGTTGTACCAAGCGGTTCGGTTAGTTTCGGCTTTATTTGATAAGGTAACGAAATACCGACATCCATTTTATCGGTTATACCGTGCTTGAAAGATACTCCACAAGAATGATTTCTAAGAATATCTTCTTCCTTGACATTGTCATACCCTACTTCCAGTTCATATTTGCCGATATCTACGATTCCTACATCATCCGTAGTAAGCGGATGTGCTGCAAATAAACCATTCCCCAATAATATCATATAACAAAAAAACATAATAATATTTCTTTTTAACATTATATCTCCTTTTTTTACTTAAAAATATTTTACTTCTTGCAACTAAGTTATAAATTTAATACAATATTTATGGTGGGGGTTAGTTCTTTAATCGGGGCTATACTTCCACCATTTTTATTTATTAAGATATTTATCACCTCCTTAAATTAAATTGTTTTTCTATTTCACCACCTCCTTTTATTGCTACTAATATCATATTCGTGCTACTGATAAAATAAAAAAAATCACGATGCTGTTACACTCAGCGTGCTGTGTTTTACACCTTTCATAGCTTTTAATGTATCTGCAAGTTTTTTTATTTCCGGAGAATTTCCACGAACTGCGATTATTTCAAGACAATTATCGTGGTCAAGATGTATATGTTGCGTAGAAACTATCGCTTTCTGAAAATCATGCTGTATATCCATAAGTTTATCAACCAATTCTCGCTTGTGATGGTCATAAACAAGTGTTATCGCCCCGGCAATTTTTCCGCCTTTTGTCCATTGTTCTTTCACAAATTCTTGTCGAATCAGGTCTGCAATTGCCTTAGAACGATTAGTATATTTTTTCTCTTTTATTAATTCATCAAACTTTTTTAATAATTCTGAATCTAACGAAACACCGAATCGATGTAATTTTTTCATTTGAAAATTCCCCACATTAATAGTTTAATCCGCCTAAATGCGGAGCTTTTGGCGGATATCCATTTTTAAAAAGTCTGTCATTTCGTGCTACCATATTTACAATTGTAGCACAATATAAAATTTCTGTCAAGAAAAAAAGCAAGTATTCCGTGACGCCAAGCATCGGCGATTAATGAGTAGATGTTAAGTGTTCGTCGTTAAAACATTTTTTTATTTCTGATTGGAGGTAAAAAAACGTTCTTTAAATGATTGTACTATATCGGAACAACTCCTATATAAAAAATTATATTTTTCTTGAGACTTCTTGTGCTGCTAATATTATTGGGTATGTAGTTGGTGCACTTGTTAAATACGGATGTGTGGCTAATTGAAGCGTTTCAAGTTCTGTTGCTGACATCCGTTTTTGTATAGCAACACCAATAAGATTTATCATTTGAGCACATGCCATACCACAACTTATCTGCCCACCTAATAAAATTCCTGATTGTTTTGAAAATATCAATTTAACTTTACTTTTTGATACACCTGGTAAAGAAGCGGGATGTTTATCCACACCATCAACAGTGCTAACAATAACTTCAAAACCTTCTTGTTTTGCAGTTTTTTCAGTAAGCCCTGCGGAACTCAAAACCAAACCGTCAATATATGTTGAATATATTGCTATGGTACCTACGTGTTCGCGTATCACTTTAAGTTTGTAAAGATTTGCACCTGCAATACGGGCCTCCGCTGTTGCAGTTGAAGCAAGCATTACTGATGTGTCTTTACGTGTATAAAAATCTTTTTTACAAGCACAATCTCCTATTGCAAATATATCGGAATCTATAGTACGCATATACTCGTCTACCCATATGCCCTTCCGTTCAGCCGCTTCCAACTTTGCATCAACAGCTAATTTTATATTAGGTACCGCACCTATACCTAAAATAATGCTGTCAAATTCTAATTCTTTGCCATTTGAAAAAAGAACTTTTTCTACTTTATTTTTGCCTTTAATTTCTTCAACTTTTGTATTTATTAATATATTTATGCCTTTTGATTTGAGTTTTTCTTCCGCAATAAAAGAAAATTCTTCATCAAATGAATTTGACAAAACGTTTGGCAGCATTTCTACTAAATGTACTGTTTTGCCCTCCAATTTAGCAATTTCATCGGCAAACTCCACCCCAATAAATCCACCACCGATAACTAATATTTTTTTTGAATTTTTAATCTTTTCAACACATTTTTTTAGATAATCCATATCCTTATAGATTTGATATACACCTTCTTTATCTAATCCCGGAATTGGCAGAACCATTGGAGAAGATCCTATTGCTAAAACTAATTTTTCATATAAATATTTATTCCCTTTTTTTGTTTCTACCATTTTACTATTACGATTAATACTAATTGCTTCATCAATAGCAATACCAATATTATTTTTTTCCAAAGGAATATTGCCTAATTTATTATCATCAGGATTTTGAAGACTCGCAAACATATACGGAATACCGCATGGGATACAACCATGTTCTACATTTTTCATTACAATAATGCTTTTTTCCGGATAATACTTCTTTGCAGTCAAAGCACCTATTACTCCGGCAGGTCCTCCACCTATTACCAAAATATCAATCTTCTTTTCCATAATTTATCTCCAATAATTATTCTATTTTCATTGTAGAACCTGTATGAAAATCTATAAAATTATTTTCATATTCTTCTCTAAATAATTCAATCGCTTTTTCACCGGTACAATGACAGGGGGCAACTTTACATACACCCAACTCTTTGAATTCAGTTACGATATCCTTAATCTGAGCAAGCGGCTTATCATATAAGTGAAACCCGCCTAATACCAAATATATGTTTTCTGGACATTTTTTTTTTAATTCTTTGATTATGTTTATAATGCCTGGATGGGCACACCCGGTAATTATTATTAATCCTTTTTCATGTTTTAAAGCTACGGCAATTTCTTTCAGTCCGTTATTGCTCAATTCTGGTCCTATTAATATATTTTTATTACACAAATACACAATATCTGCAACTGTTTTACATTCATTGTTTTCACCGGATATCTCTTCTATAAATTTTTTAGAAAATGAAGCACCTACATATGTCAATGAATGCTTACATGCTTTTGCTGCAGCTATCAATCCACCCGTATGATCCCAATGATTATGTGATACGATTAGAAAATCTAATAATTCGGCATTTATGCCTATTTTTTCCATATTGTAAAATAATGTATACGAATCATTCCCTGTATCAAATAATATTTTCTTATCTTTATGCTCAATATAACAGGAAAAACCCCAGCCATATTTCAGATTTTTATTATATAACACATTGTCATAAACATTGGTAATTGTAGTCATTTTGTCCATTGCGAGCAGAAATTTATCTGTTTTATACTCTTTCAATCAATCTCGGCTCTCTACTGCTTCTTACGGGTAATTTTGATACACTCAAATATCCTTCATAATTTCCCATCATTATTTTCTTTCCATTATTTCCGATATTTGTGCCGGAAATAAGATACTGCTTTTTCAAATCTAATCCCTTTAAAAGTTGTTTCTTAGATGAGTATCCGGATACCAGGTTAAGTCCCCCCTGCGTTAAAACAAAAACTGGAATTGCTTTTGAAATTTGTAATATTGACTCTTTCCCTATCAGATTTCTTACTTCTTCAGATGCACAACTCCAAACAATATCAGCATATTTTTTTAGTTCTTTCACTTTTTTCTTATTTATACCAGTAGTGCATACTATTAAAGAAATAATTGATACATCTTTTTCCCTTTCTATTCTCTTTATCATTTTTATATCTTCATTCATACAGGCATTAATTGTTACTGCGATTTTTTTATAACCAAGTTTCACGGCAGCTTCTACTCCTTTTATCTGATTTATATTAGCATCATTAAAAACTATATGGCATCCTGCATTTCTAAGTTTTCTCATCACTTTATAAATAGGCGAAGTAAAAAACAGTCCGTTCATCCTTGCTCCAATACCCTGAACAATTTCAGATTTATCTACAATTACAGTCCCTGCTCCGTCACAAACAACTACAGCCGCATCAATTAATCTCTTTCTAATAGCGAACATCAACATCTCTGATGCTCCGCAGGGAATTGCTATATCCTTTCTTATAATTTTTCTTTTATCTGTAAAAAAACCAAACCGGGATATTTTTTCCTTTACTGCTTTTTTTATTGCCTCTTTTATCAACTCAATATCATATTTTTTTAACAACTTTACCTTTTTATATAAATACCCTGCCAACGGACAATATTCCATATGTGGATCTGTTATTCCTATTACCTTCCCATTTGATACAGCAATATATGATGAAAAAAATCTTAAAACATGAAGGTCTTTATAATTTTCCTGCTTAATATTTAGTTTATTAAACAATGTAACGAAATTTATCACTTATTTTTGCCCTTTTTATAAAGCAGGGCAATATCTCCTACCTTGCATTTTGCTCCCAATAAACAGACATGCCTTGCAATCACATCGCATTTTACCATAAATAAGAAGAATATAGACCTTTTTGAGCAAGATAAAGTTTCAAAATTCCCCTGGCCTTTGCTTATAATCATATCAGCATTTTTGAATATCTTTTTAAAACCACTATTGCAATACTTAAGAACATTACCTGCGATTTGCGATCCGCTGCTGAATATTTCTGCAGACGCGCCGATACCGCTTGCAATAGCATCGTCAATTAAAGCATCATTGATAACCGGCTTTTCTTTGACTGCATACAATATTTTTTTGCTTTTATCATGGTGTTTTATCTCTTCTATTAAAATTCTGTCAAACACAGTTTCACCGGCATTATCAGCCAAATACAATATTACTCGCGCACTATCTAAATCTCGTTTAAACTTCTCATAGTTAAACAATGCTTTGTTTTCATGCTTTATAACCGCATATTCTTTCTTTACAATTCTTGCTATTTCTTCTTCAATATTCAGTGAATTCTTAGCCCCATAATCTATAATATTTCCTGCAATGGCCAGCTCCGCAGCAACCAATAACCTGTCTTTTGCCCCGGCTACATTTTCTTTCAATGAACTATATATACCTAATGCAAGCGAAGTACTTTTCTGTTTAATTTTTTTATATGGATCATCGGGACCGTCAACCAATTTTTTAACGATATCTCTAATTACCAGCCCTACTTCTGGCGGAGAACCGATTAAAGAACCATCGGACATTTTAAGTGCTACAGCACCAAGTATTTTTTTCTGTGTCTTAACATCCGCACCGGCCATCCGTGCTGATTTAAGTGCCTGCGTTATAAAACACGGAAAACAATCCAGATAAATTCTCATTTTAAACCTTCTTTATCAATGCTGTTTCACCGCAATTCGGAAATAACGGGCAATTGACACAATCACTCCATATTTTATGTGGCAATATATCTTTTTTAATTTCAGTATATCCAATTTTTTTAAAAAAATCCGGTTTAAAAGAAAGCGTGAAAACTTTAATTATACCGAGTTTTACCGCCCGTTTTTCTAACACTTCTACAATCTTTTTGCCGATTCCCTTTCCCTGATATTTTTCCGTAACAATAAGGGAACGCACTTCCGCTAAATCTTCCCAGCTCACATGTAATGCGCCACAAGCTATAACACGATTCTTATCTTCAACAACAATAAATTCCTGAATTTTTTCGTATAAATCGACTAACGGCCGAGGAAGAAGCTCTCCTTTTTTTGCATGTTCCGTTATCAAAGAATGAATACTTTTTACATCTAATATTCTTGCCTGTCTTATCAGCATTTCTGAACTCCTATTTTAAAATTTATATCGGTTTACCTCTTCTTCTTATTGTCTGCGGAGAACTTATAGGTTTTACTTCCTTTTTCTCTATTGAATCATAAACCGATATTACTTTAATACCACTATGAGCACATATCCTAACAAATTCATTCTTAATCTTTACAATATCCGCTTTTGTAAGCGGGGTTACCGCACAAGGACGCAGTGGGGTATTAATCTGAATCTCATCGGGCTTAACAGTTTTTATAAGGACAGCCAAATCTTTTGCCAAATCTTTATTTTTATCTACGAACATTACTTGTATTGCTAGTTTTTTTGAGAATTCGGCTCTGAACTTAATAAGTCCATTTATAATATTTTTGATTTTTATCCCATATACCGGTCTGTTTATCTCTTTTAATGAACTTTCACTGCAAGCATCCATCTTTAATAAAACAAAGTCAGAAAGACAAAGAGCGTTCCTGACTTCCTTAAGATGTATAATTGATGAATTAGTTATAACTGCTATCTTTTCCTTTCTAATATTTCTTATTGCGATTATCATTTTGTCTAGATTTTTTGCCAGTGTTGGCTCACCGGCTCCAGCAAATGTTATATAATCAATACTGACTTTTGGTAAAGAATTTATCTCATTCATAATATTGGCTACAGACACATAGTTTTTCCTACGAGCAGTCATCTTTTTAGTTCTACCAACTTGACAATACACACAATCAAATGAACAAATTTTGCCTTTGCCGGATATAGGGTCTATCCCCAAAGAACTGCCCAATCTCCATGAAGGCACCGGTCCATATATATATTTCCATTTTCTTTTTTTCATAATATCCTAAACCTATTTTATTAATTTGCTATGTTTTCTTGCCACATATTACTACAAATCCACCTTTTCCAAATCCTTTTATCGGCCGTTCTATTTTTTTTATCTTTTCTAAAGGTTGAAAAATCGTTTGAAAAGTGGTAATTTTATTGAAATTATATTTTTTCAATAATTTTATAACTTCACTTGTTGAAAAAAATTTTACTTCTTTATAAAACATATGTTTTTGCCTTTTCTTCTTTTGATAAATTTTGCCTAAATGACCATCTCTGTCGACGATACCAATTATTAATTTCCCATTATATTTAAGCACTCTCCTGGATTCTTTGATAACCTGGTCTGGATTATCAACAAAACATAAAGTAATCATCACCAAAACAAAATCATATTCACTATCTTTAAATGGCAAATTTTCGCCTTTTCCAAGATAGGTTTTTACCCCACGCGTTTTTGCTATCTCAAGCATCTTTACTGACGGGTCTATTCCAACAGAAATTCCTAAAGATTCAGCAAATCTTCCGGTTCCTACACCAATTTCAAGCCCTTTCCCTTTTTTAGGCACTGCTTTTTTAGCCGCCGCGATTTCGGATAAATAAATAAATTTATGTTTTTCATACCACATATCGTATTGTTTATAATTTCTATTAAATACATCTGCCATAAAACATCAAGTGCCACTACCCCTATATTCAATCGCATCCACAGGACAAACATCTATGCAATTGCCGCACGACCAGCAATCAGGCAAAAAATATTTTCTTTTATGATTGTAAATATATTTCATGGCTTCTGTCGGGCAAGCATTAATACATTTTTCGCATTGAATACATTTTTTTTCATTTATTCGTATTTTATTCAGTGCTACATTCTCCAAAAGCCATGAATATAATCCAAAAGGACAGATATAATGGCAAAAAGGCCGAAAAATAAAAAAACTTGACAGAATAAAAATCGGCAAAGAATAAAACGCAATTGCAGCTAATTCATGAAAATCAAAAATCTTAAAATAATTTAAATGATGGTAAACCACGAAATCCTTGATACCGAACACAACTCCGTATCCAAACCCGAATAATAAAATAAAGAAAATAATAAAAATAACTATTCTTAAACCAAACGATAAAGAAAAGGGAACCTTGACTTCATGTTTACGCTTAAATACCGGAATGTTAAAAAGACATTCTTGTAATGCGCCCAACTGGCAACCCCAACTACACATAAATTTAGAACCCATGATAGAAAAAAAAGTAAATAATATAAAACTGACTACAACGATATTGGGAGATCCTTTCATACTATTAAATAACTTAAATAATTTAACTGAAGATTCCATTGGATTTGGATTCGCCCCCAAAATAAGACCGAACACTAAAACCGTCAATACCATAATCCATACTCTTATTTTCTTTATATGTTTACGGCTAAAAATCAATAGCAATATCAATGATAGATACAAAGTCCAGGAAATATATTTTGCGATATCTTTTGAAGGTTGAACATCCCCTTTAATATGCTCAACTGCATTCTTCACTGCATCAGGATTTTTTATAATTGTCTTTATTGGTCGATTACGAGCAACATCCCAGACGGCAGGATCGGCGTGACTTAAAATATGTAGGATTTCCTTAACTGGAACATTATTCTTTTCCGCCAATTCTTTTAAGGTAAAATCCTGAGAAAAAATAATCAAACTATCAGAACCGGAAGAATCCTTTTTTATATATACGGACAGTGTGATGCTGGTAAGCATTAAAATAATACATATAATAATATTTCTTTTTAAATTCAATTTACTACTCCCGGAATTATAAATCCAAATCTCCCCACCATCCATTATAAAATCTATCCAAGTGTTCTTTCAATTCTTTTTCTTTTGTATTTTTTTCTATTTCTTTTTCTGCAAAAGAAAACTTATAATTTATGCAATAATCCATAATAGTATTCTTGGCATTGGTTATTTTTTTAAACATCTCTTCATATTTTTTTTTATTTTTTCCTTTACATCTGTCGGGATGATATTTTAATGCTAATTCTCTATATGCATTTTTTATTTCTTCTAATGTCACGTTTTCTTCCAATTTAAGTATTTTTCTCGCTTCGTTAATTTTTTTAAAATCCGTCATTTTAATATCCTAAAATATTACTTAATTAAATTTTCCGTATTGTTTTATCTTGCTTTCAAAATCTTCCATTTCATGATAACCTACGATAGTTTCAACCATATTACCCTTCTTATCAATAAAAATAGTTGTAGGTATCCCTCTTATTCCTCCGTATTTCTGTGTTATTTCACGATTACCCATTACTATCGGATAATTTACTTGCATCTTTTCCAAAAATTCTTCTACATTTGCAGGATTTCCTTCATCCAAACAAACACCAATAATTATCAGTTCGTCTTTATATTTATTCTGCAATTCTATAAAATGTGGAATTTCCGCTCTACAAGGTGCACACCATGTCGCCCAAAAATCTAAAATAATCAATTTCCCAACATAATCAGAAAGAGTCAAATTACCGCCACCTATTTTCACTAATGTGAAATCTGGTGCATTCCCCCATATTTTTTTTGTCGTTTTTTCTTCTTTTGACGACACTGAAGTTGGGGCACATCTTTTTTCGACATTAAAACTATCTTCCTGTTTTTCTTGTTTTATTTCGGCTTTACTTCTCTCTATCTTTCCTTTACAAGCACTAAATAATACCGCAAAACCAATTAGAACTACTAAATGTTTTTTCATAGTATTTCCCCAAGTTAAACTGATATATCTACAATAATAAACATTATTCCGGTTGATACTGATATTATATAAATATTTCCTAATCTTCAAATACTGTGTCTAAGATTTTTATTATTTGTCTTTCGCTTTGAATGCTACTTGTGGCTTCAACTACTTTCCCATTTTTAAAATAAACGGTAAATGGCAAACCCATAAAAGATGCACATTCAGATAGATTCTTAATATAAGAAGCATCGGGAATATCAAAATCCATATCTCTCATTTGTACATGCCGATACTTCTGTTCTAATTTTTCCATTATAACATAAACAGGTATGCACATCGGACCCATCCTTCCACAACAAATCATAACATTTACATTATTTTTAAGTAATTCTTCAATTTCTTCTACAGTTTCTACATGTTTAAGATTTGTAATTAACATTATCGCACCTCCTGTTTGAGAGTTTTCTAACAAGATTTAATCATTTTAAACTTTCGTCAACAGAACCGTCCGGCAAAACATAATCTGCAGAAACATATCCTTCTTCTTCAAACCTTTTTTTCCTGATGCAATTTTTCCCACCGTTCCAACAATAGTTTTCTATCCACTTTTTATCCAACTTACCATTATCATAAGCTCTTTTCATACCAGACGTTTCATCATACCACCTGCAGATATTCTTTTGTTTGCTAATACTCATATTTCCTCCGCTTCTATTTTTATAATATCACTTGTACTGTTTTTATTGGTATACTTTTCTTTCGGGCATACCTTTTCTATTTTCTAAATCCGACCCCAATAAATCCAAAGTTATATTTTTTAATCTTCCATAGAATTCCGTTTTCCGCAATTCAGTTATATTTCCTAAAGAATTTTCTATACCTGAATCTACCGGGATTTCGCCAAGGAACGGTATATTATATTCTTTTAACTGCTCCTTTACCCAATTTGACTCTGAACTTTTCATATTTTCTATTATACCTAAAATTGGTATATTTAATTCATTTAATATGTCCAATAATTTTTTTACTGTTTCTATCACTATTGCGGATTGTGTTGTCAAAATAATAAATTCGGGATTTTTTATTAATCGTATACTATCAAGAAACACATTTTCAATGCCAGGAGGGGAGTCGATAATAAGAAAGTCTATTTTATCCCATAAAGTTATTGATAAAAGTTCTACAACAGCATTTGAATAATCCTCTTTTCTGAAAACAGAAGCCTTATTATACGTATACAAAACAATTGACATGAATTTTATTCCGTTAATTTCAGGAGGAATTATTCCTTTATCTTCTATGGGCTTAGCGTTTTTTAGACCTAATATCAAATGATCAGAAGGTCCGCATAAATCTAAGTCCAGCAAACCAACTTTATACCCTAAATCCGAAAGTATTACCGCAAGAAAAGATGAAGTTAAACTTTTGCCGATTCCACCTTTACCTCCTGAAACAATAATTGTTCTTTTTATATCTCTAAATCTTTTATCAACAATATCCAATCTAAAATCCATTTTATTCTTCTCCTTCAACTGAGTCTACCCATCCCCTATTGCCGCAAACTACTTTAAAATCAGGGCTTTTACATCGAGGACATCTTATAAAAGTATGAGATACTTCCGGTACAAAATGGATTGATTCCAACTCATTCCTATTTAATCTATTGTTTATTTCGCTAAAATTCCACGCACTTTCACATACACTACATTTTAAAACTGCTTTTTCTTGTTCTATTACAATTCTTGCATCTTTTATAATTGGATTTTCATTTTTAATGATTTCTTTTATTACAAAAGTAAATACTTCCGAATCTATTTGCTGCAATTCACCTATTTTAATTTTTACTTCAGTAATTCGTTTAAGATTTCCGTTTATGGCCGCCTTTATTGCAGTTGAAATAATACCTTCTGCTAATGCATATTCATGCATATATTACCCTTTCATTTAAAGTTATTTAATTTCCCGTTTCTTGAACTAATTCTTTTGACCTGACGCAAACATTAAAAAATTTCTTCCGTAAGGAAAATCTATGCCAATTTTATTAAACTTAGTTTGTGTTAAGATAGATTTTACCTTTTCTGGTAGAAAATATTTTTCCTTCCAAATTTTTTCCGCTTCCGATTCTCTGGGAAAGTCTACAATTAATATTTTACCCTTGTTTTTTAACACTCTATAAATTTCCTTTAATGCAAGTGCCGGTTTATCAAGCCCGTGCAAAACATAAACCATAACCACTGCGTTAAATATGCTGTCTTTAAATCCATCTAAATGAGAGGCATCCATTTTTTTATATTCAACTAAATTCGTAATTCCAAGTTTAATAGCTTGTTTATTAGCTTTCTTGAAATTTTTACCGGAAATATCGATTCCTATAATTTTACTAGAAGTATATTTAGCTAAGAAATTTACTAATTTGCAATTTCCGCAACCTATTTCTAAAATGTTCTTATTTCCTTTTAGTATTTTTTCTATCTTTTTATAAATGTCGGGTTTCAGTTTGTCATAAATATTTTCTTTGTTCATTTTAACTTTTCCCTTGCTGCATTATATAGTTTTGTATCATTTACCTACATATTTTTACTAAACCCGTTTTATCGGGATAAAATTAAATATTATACCTTTATTGTAATAATCATCATGAATACAGCTTTCAAATAATTTTTCCT
>Ga0156809_1001_pt1 | contig 17494 bp, 9 predicted proteins | sample RifOxyD2_FD_112110 | JGI IMG/M metagenome (GOLD analysis project Ga0156809, IMG submission 112110) | Elusimicrobia bacterium RIFOXYD2_FULL_34_15
GATAGAAATTTTACAAAGAATATGAGAAACTTGATTGACTTAAATTATGTATTAGCTATAGATATTTTTGTAGAGTTTATAAATACTGAATATTTTATAAATAAATATGATAAATTTGATGTCTATGATATTGCAGGAATATTAAATAAAATATTATTAAAAAACTTTGATGATGGTTTAAAAATATTAAAAAATATAAACGATATACAAAAATATCCAACATTAAGTAAAAATCAGCAAGTGCTTTTGACCGATAGTATTTTAAATTATAAAGAAGGTGATAGGAGTAAACCTGAAATTTTAGAGAAAGTATATGACGAGTATATTAATCAGTTATTAAAAAGTTATGATGATAATATTGATAAAATTGTGCATAGATTTTCTTTTAGTCAAGCAAGAGAAGCAATAGTTAAATTTGCTGAAACTTTATCTATAGAAGAAGAAATTAATGACAATATAGGTAAGGCTTTAAGAATAGTAGAAGTATTCATAAATGATCCAAATCCTTACCTTCCTGGAAAAGATCCAGAGGATCCAAAAGACGAATATAATGAACAAAAAAGGGTGACAGAAAATAAAGGGATGATATTTATAACATCTGTACGTGGTTGGTGTGCGCAAACATTAATGCATTGTGCTACTATAAAAGGCAGAAATTATATAAAAAAGATTATTGAATTAACAGAAAAACTTACAAAAGATGAAAATTACTATATAAAACTTATGTCATGTTTCCCATTATCACAATTAGCAAGAAATAGATTATCACATATGCCTGATAATAATGATGAATTATTTTATTCCAAAAATAGACAGGAAGCTCTAAGAATGGCTAAAGACGTTGAGAAAATTGCTTTTAGTTTATTAGAAAATATTTCTCAATTTGTCCCAGATGTTCAAAATACATTAGTAAAAAGTATTTTGAGTGTTTTTCATCACATAAGGGCATTGAATGAAAAAGATGCTTTGAAACTTGTTCATATTTTTAGAAAAATGTCTAACGAATCTATAGCAGAAGCAATTCCATTATTTATTTATTATGCTGAATTGAGAAATGACCAATTCAAAAATTGGAGTATTGTGGATCCTGGATTTTATGATGATTTACTTCCGGATAAATTTAATATGCAAATATTTAGAGACATTTTGATTGATTTAATAAAAAATGGTTCTTCAGAAGTAAGAATTGCTATTGCTGGTGATTTCATGGCACTACCGAAACAATCAAAAGAAAGAAATGAACAAAGCGAATTTGAGAAAATATTTAAATTATCGATCAAATATTTAACTTTAATCACTGAAGCATACGAACACAGAGTTTTTGAATATATATATCTATTCGTAAAAGAATATATAAATGAGAAACCAGAAGAATGTATATTTTTATGGGAAGAAGCAATTAAAAAAGAAAAAGAGTATATAATTACTAATAAAGAAAAAGCACAAAAAATGTCATGGTGGATAAGTCATTATCATGATAGAGTGATTATGAAAATAAAAGAAGTTAAAGGAAATGATAGATTCTTAGAATGGTTTAACTTTCTTTCTGAATATCCAAGGGAAATTTATTTAGGTGATATCAAAGAATTAGCTAAACTACTATTAGAATTCCCAAAAAATGATTTAGCAAAAAAGATACTAGATAACTTAGTCGAAAGAAATTCAAGTTTTTATGATTTACAGCAAGAATGGTTAAATAAATAAACCAAAGAGAGATAGTTTTATCTCATTTTATTTGAACGCTAATCTTTGTTGTTAGAAAAACAATGGAAATGAATCAAAATAATAAACAAATGCAGTGGATATGGCTTCTTAGACAAAAGATAAATAAATATCCTGCTTATAAGTATACTGTCTATGAAATTGTGTCGGAATGTCGTATACCGGGTCTATTTACACTTAAAAATTTAATATGTGGGATAATTGCAGAAGAAATACACACTGGCGGAATGTTCCATTATCAAATTAAAATACCAAACCCTTCAAACGACATTGATATTAAATCAGAAAAAAATGGATATTATTTTAAGACTGGTATTGTCGGCGAAATAATATCTTTGATGGCATTATTTTTTAGGTGCAGGTTTTTTATTTTAAATCGAACCTCTGGCAAATTAAGTAAAATAAGTATGCCTAATAGAATTAACTATTCGTTATCATATAAGGAACTAAATCCTTCTTTCTACCACATCTATTTTGAAAACAAAAATAAAAATTTAACTTATTTAAAAAGCTTCTTTAATAAATTAAAGAAACTAAATTCAAAATATCATCAACGATTCATGTTATCTTGTCATTTATATGCTCAGGCATTACAGGAAATTGGCAAAGATAATGAACTCGCCTATATAAAATTAGTAAGTGCTATTGAATCACTTTCCTCAGTTTACATACAACTAAATAAAAATGAGGATCCTTTGGATAGAAAAAAATTCCTTGACGCTATGGAAAATCTGCCATTAAGAGATAGTGAAAAGCAGCAGATAAAATCTATTTTTGAAAATAGAAAGATAAAACAAAAATTTATTAAATTTGTCATAAAATATTCAAAAGGTTATTTTAAAGGTGGTAATTATAAAGCTAAAAATCTAAAAATAAGGAAAAAACAATTACCTACAATATTGAAACATATTTATGATGCCAGATCTGGATATCTGCATAGTGGTGAACCCATGTATATAAGTTTACTATATAGAGGACATGAAAAATACGATATTGACCCCAGTCTTGGCATGATAATTGACAGATGCAGTATTTCTGATTCAAAAAAACTACCCACAATTATTTTTTGGGAAGGGCTAGTGAGAAATTGTATTTTAAATTATCTTTATGATAAAAATAAATATAATTCACAGATGAAAAATATACAAAGTGGATAAGACGGCTTGAAAGTTTATCCAAAGAATCCCTGAACTTTTATAGAGAAAAATTTTGAAAAAGAAAACTGTGGTTTGGGCGATACTCCGTCATTCGAGAAGTTTCAGGATAAAAATAGAATGTGATAATGCGGTCATCTGAAAAATTATTGACAAATCAAAGAAAATTTAATAAAATCAAAAAATAAGAAAGTTCTTATTACTAAAAAATAATGATTATGAGTTCTTTTAATAGGTAATTTATATAAAAATGTTTGGTATTAATTTGGTATTACAAGTGTTCATTTTTGTTCTTTTAGGTTCTGCTAAGTTCTTCTAAGTTCCATATGCAAAATATTTGTTTTATTGACGATAATAGTATGCAATAAAGTAGTTAAGACGAAAATGCCGGGATGGTCCCGATTGCATCGGGATAAACTCCATCGGGCAGACCCGCCCGCCGAAGCTTTAGCGTAGGCAGGGCGCAAGGGAACCCTTGCTTACTCTTTATATTGAAAAAACTGTATTAATTTAAGTATGATCTTTACATTGCCGGGATGGCGGAATTGGTAGACGCAAGGGACTTAAAATCCCTCGCTCTGTATGGAGCATGCCGGTTCAAGTCCGGCTCCCGGCAAGACGTTCAGGAAAAAATTTATCGGACACGCTCAGCCGACCACCCTGTCGGCTTCGCTCGTAGCGTAGCTCCTGTAGGGTTTTAGTCGCTACTTTAAGGTCCGAGTAAATTTTTTCCTTCGCGTTATATTAAAATTGGTGATATGAAAAAACGGATTATTTTTGGAATATTAATAAGTATTTTTTTTCTGTTTCTTGTTTTAAGAAATATTAATTTTAAAGATATGATGCAAATAGTCGCAAACGGCGAATATTTGTGGATGCTCCCCTGTCTTGGTACATATACGCTTTCCTTTATTTTTCGCTCAATAAGATGGAAATATCTGCTGTCACCAATAAGAAATTTTAAAGCTAAACAGCTTTTTTCAAGTTTAATAATGGGTTTTGCCGCTAATTGTATTTTTCCTTTTAGGTTCGGAGAATTTGTGCGAGCTTTCATAGTTGGTAAGAAACATAATTTGTCAAAGAGCGCTTCGTTAGCCACCATTGTTTTGGAAAGGATAATGGACGGTGTTGGTATTTTAATTTTGCTCGGAGTTGCTTTGTTGTTTCTGAAAAAAATTCCATCATGGACAAAAAAGACTGTAATTATTGCAATTCTTCTTTTTATAGGTTCGCTTGTTTTTGCCGGTGTCCTTATTGCTAAAAAACATTTTATCGATTGGTTAAAAAAAATCCCGTTACTAAAACATGAATTAAAAGAAAAAATTATAGATAAAATTAAAAAATTCTTAATAGGTTTCGAAGTAATTATGAATGTAAAAGGTTTTATTATGGTAATATTTTTCTCGTTATGTGTTTGGATTTGTGAAACGTTTAATTTGTTTTTTTTAATAAAAATTACGGGGATTCATTTATCATATTTTACGATTATTTTTGTTTTATTTGCAACAGTTTTAGGTGTTACGATACCCGCCGCACCGGGTTCTATCGGTACATATGAGTTTTTCTTTGTTGCAAGCTTGATGTTTTTTGGTGTGGCTAAAGAAAAAGCGGTTGCAAGTGCCTTAATTACACATAGTTTCGGAATAATTTTTGTGATGGTTCTTGGGATGTTCTACTTTTTTAAGGAAGGCATATCTTATAAAGAAATTGCCGCAGCAAAGAAGTGACCCCGATTAGAGATGCGTTTATGTACTAAATGAACATTTAAGCGTAAACGAGATAAAAAACAATATACGGTTTTACTGGTTATACACGGAAGCATTTAGTAAAACGCTTCCTATCTCTAACGGGGCGAGATATTTATGAAGAATTTGTTTGAAGATTTAAATAAAGAACAGGTAAAAGCGGTACAATGTACAGATGGACCGCTTTTAATTCTTGCGGGTGCCGGAAGCGGCAAGACCCGCGTTATAACTTATAGAATCGCTAATCTTATTCAAAAAGGTATTAGTCCCTGGAATATACTGGCAATGACATTTACAAATAAAGCTGCCGCTCAGATGCGGGACCGTGTAAATAAATTGTCAGGATCTGCCGCTCAAAACATATGGATTTCCACTTATCATTCTTTTTGTGCGCGCATGTTAAGGATGGAAGGCGTCAATATCGGGCTTTCAAAAGATTTTGTAATTTACGATGATGATGATTCTAAAAAAGTTGTCGAAAGCTGCTTAAAAGAACTTAATTTCGACGTTGAAAAATTTAAACCGTCGGTTATCGCAGGTATGATTGGATCTGCAAAAGATAAACTGCTTGATGCGGAATCCTATAGTGTTCATGCTATAACTTCACCCGAATCAATCAAAAAAATAGCGGCTGATGTTTACGAACTCTATCAAAAGAGGCTTAGAAATGCAAATGCTATTGATTTTGGCGACCTTTTAAGTTATACTGTCGATCTTTTTAAAGAGAAAAAAGATATTTTAGATAAGTATCAGGAAAGATTCAGATATATAATGATAGACGAATATCAGGATACTAATTATGCACAGTATGTTCTGACAAAGATGCTGGCACTAAAGTATAAAAATATTTGTGTTGTCGGTGACGACGACCAGGCTATTTATTCCTGGCGGGGCGCCGATGTACGGAATATTATCGAATTTGAGAGAGATTATCCGAATACCAACGTTGTTTACCTGGAACAGAATTACCGTTCAACAAAAAATATATTGGAATTAGCAGGAAAGCTAATTCAAAATAATCATCATAGAAAACCGAAAAAATTATGGACAGAAAAAAGTGACGGTGAATCAGTGCTTTATACGGAATTTGCCGATGAATTCAAAGAGGCAAACGGAATAGCTAATAAGATAAAAGAATCGGTGGAAAAAGACGGCCGTTCGCTATGCGATATTGCGGTTTTTTACAGGACAAATGCACAATCCAGAATTTTTGAAGAAACATTTACCCGTTTTGGAATACCTTTTATAGTAGTCGGTAGCCAGCGGTTCTACGAGAGGGCTGAAGTCAAAGATATTTTGGGATATTTGAAGCTGATAAATAATCCTGCAGACAATCTAAGTTTTAAAAGAATTATTAATATACCTACCAGAGGTATCGGCAAAACAACGTTTCTTAGTATAGAAAAATACGCAGTTGAAAAAGAAATTTCTTTGTACGAATCTGCAAAAGAAATGTATAACAACGGTTTGCTTAAAAAAGCGGAAAAATTTATCAAACTTATTGATTCAATGATTACCGAAAAAGAAAATATGGATGCGTCGGAAATTGTTAAAATAGTAATAGATGAAACGGGGTATATACAGATTCTGGAGGCGCAAAACGATATAGAATCACGCACCCGGATTGAAAACATTCAGGAACTTGTATCGGCAATTGTCGATTTTGAGCAGAATACTGAAGATAAAAAATTGGCTTCATTTTTAGAAAATATAGCGTTAATTTCGGATATTGATGTTTGGAACGAAAATAAAAGTTATGTTACATTGATTACTCTTCATCTCGCAAAGGGGCTCGAATTTCCATGTGTTTTTGTAACCGGTCTTGAAGAAGGACTTTTCCCTGTAGGCAATTCCGCATATTCTATGGAATCGCTCGAAGAGGAACGCCGGCTTTGCTACGTCGGTATGACGCGTGCAAAAGAGCATCTTTTTATGTCAAGTGCCTCGCAAAGAAGAATATACGGTCAGCTTCGCTGGAGTATCCCGTCAAGATTTGTCAGGGAAGTAGGCTTGAAGCCTGAAGTAACCGAGATGATATTTAGAGGTGAATCTTTAATTGATGCCGATTTACTGAAAGAAGAAAATGTATCTCACGCTGTTAAGAATTCCACAGGTTTCTATAAAGGTATGCGGATAAAACACGCCGAATTTGGTACAGGTAAAGTTATAGATATAAGCGGTTCCGGTGATGACCTGAAAGTTATAGTTCAGTTTGACGGTGGTTTCTGGAAAAAACTTTTAGTGAAGTATGCGAATCTAGAGAAAATAGGTTAGAGGCGAGAAAAAAGTAACGGGTAATGGGTAACGAGTAAAAGGTAGAAAGCAAAAATATGAAGATAACTTTAAAAGATGTTGAATATGTTGCAAAATTAGCGCGTCTTGCTTTAACTGAAGAAGAAAAAGCAAATTATACGCAACAGCTAAATGCGATTTTAGAGCATATGGATGAACTAAATAAGTTGGATACATCAAATGTCCAGCCGACTTCGCATGCGATTAAGATAAACAATGTTTTCAGGGAAGATGAAGTAAAAATATGTGAAAATACCGAAGATATTATAAATAATGCGCCTGAAAAAGAGGACAGATTTTTTAAAGTGAAAAAGGTTATTCAATGATATGTAAGAAAAATATTAGATTAAAAGAATATGATTATTCAACAAATGGATATTATTTTGTAACAATTTGTACAAATTATAGAAAATCATATTTGAATAATGAAAAAGTAAAAAAAGTTGTAGTTACCGAGCTTGCTCGGTTAAGTTATTTAAAAGGTATTAAAATAGATTTTTACGTAATAATGCCTGAACATATACATGTAATTATTATTTTGGAAGATTCGGCTTATTCTCTTTTTGAAATTCTAAGAAGATTTAAGTCAAAAACAACTGTACTTGTTAAAAAAATAGCCAACCAAGGTTGGCAACTACAAAAGCTTTGGCAACCCAATTATTTTGAGCATATAATACGTAATGAAAAAGCTTTGGGAAAAATAAGAGAGTATATAAAAAATAATCCCGGAGAAGAAGTAAATAGTTTTGATAAATTTTATGGAACTGTATAATCTAACTGCTTGTGAAATTATTGATAAAGTAAAAAAGAAAGAGATTTCTGCAAAAGAAATTGTCGGCAGTTTTTTACAGCGTCTGGAAAAATTAGATAAAAAACTTTGTGCATTCAATTCTGTTTTTGCAGAAAAAGCATTGAAGCAGGCGGATGAAATTGATAAAAACAATAAAAAAGGAATGCTTGCCGGGCTTCCCATTGCAATTAAAGACAATATGTGTATTAAAGGCGAAGCGACAACTTGTTCTTCAAAAATATTAAAAAATTATATTGCTCCCTACGACGCTACCGTTATAGAAAAATTAAAAAATGAGGGTGCAATTTTTGTCGGCAAAACAAATATGGACGAATTTGCAATGGGGTCATCTACAGAAAATTCTGCATTTTTTACTACTAAAAACCCTTGGGATTTAAATAGAATTCCGGGCGGTTCGTCAGGCGGCAGTGCGGTTTCGGTTGCAGCGTCTATGTCGCCGGTTTCACTCGGCTCTGATACCGGTGGTTCAATAAGACAGCCGGCATCTTTATGCGGTGTTGTCGGATTAAAACCCACTTACGGAAGAGTTTCAAGGTATGGTCTTGTTGCATTTGCATCATCATTAGACCAAATAGGTCCATTTTCAAAAAATGTTAAAGACAACGCTTTAATTTTACAGGTGATTTCCGGTTACGATAAAAAAGATTCTACTTCTATCAATATTCCGGTTGATGATTATCCAAAAGAAATAGAAAAAGACATAAAAGGTTTAAAAATCGGGCTTCCAAAAGAATATTTTGTCGATGGAATGGATAAAGAAGTTGAAAAATCAGTAAGAGATTCTGTTAAAATATTTGAAAAAATGGGAGCAAAAGTAGAAGAGGTTTCATTACCTCATACGAAATATGCAATAAGTGTATATTATATCATTGCACCTTCTGAAGCATCCGCTAATCTTGCAAGATACGACGGCGTAAAATACGGTTTTAGGGCAGAATCCGACTCGTTAATCGAAATGTACGAAAAAACAAGAGCAGCGGGTTTTGGCAGTGAAGTTAAAAGAAGAATCATGCTAGGGACATACACTCTTTCTTCCGGATATTATGACGCATATTATTTAAAAGCACAAAAAGTAAGAACGCTTATTAAAAATGATTTTGACGAAGTATTTAAAAAAGTTGATGTAATTTTAACTCCGACATCTCCTTCGGTAGCTTTTAAAATAGGTGAAAAAACTGCCGATCCTCTACAGATGTATCTTTCAGATATCTTTACCATATCATGTAACCTTGCCGGAATATGCGGGATGAGCATTCCCTGCGGTTTTTCGTCCGGTAACTTACCGATAGGCCTGCAGCTTCTAGGAAAACCATTTGATGAAAAAACAATTCTAAAAGCAGGGCACAACTTCCAAAAACAAACCGATTACCATTTAAAAAATCCAAGCATATAGTGGAATTGCGCGATTGTGGGATAGTGGGATAGAGGTAAAAAAGGCAAATTAGTAGTGGCAGGATGCCCACCGAAGTTTCAACGTAGGTAGGGTGGCTCTGCCTGTGTAGTTGCCGACCTTGGTCGGCTTAGTGATAAATACAAACTGCAATTTTTAATTATTTTTGATTCTAATCTGTGTAAACTTGTTTAAAAATCCTCGTAATCCCAAAATATGTTAAAAAAAATACCTTATTTTTTAGTTCCTCTTCTACTTCTAATATTCTATTTACGGATCGTCTCAACCGCAAAAATTAAAAGCGATACTTACGATGAGATGAAATGTCTAAAAGCTGGACAATATTTAAGTGCCGGTTCCGGCTGGGTAGTCGAAGCATCCGTTTTTCATCCGCCTCTTTCATACTATTTGCACGGGTATCTGCTAAAAGACGGAAATTTCAAAAATGACGATGAAAGGATATACTATGCACGGTTGATAATGGCGGTTTTTTCCGTTATTTTGGGATTTTTTATATTCAGATATGCAAAAGAAAGATTCGGTGAAACAGCGGGCTTGTTAGCTCTTTTTTTATTTACATTTTGTCCTAACATAATTGCATATTCAGGTTTAATTGTTCAGGATATGCTGGTTACTTTGTTTATTTTTTTAGGGTTTTACAGTTATGAAAAATCACTTGAGAAAATTAAAGATGTGAAAAAATCGCTTTTAGCAGGATTAATTTTTGGTTTAGCGCTTCTATCTAAATTTACCGGCGTATTTTTAATTCCGATATATATTTTTTTAGGATTAAGAGAAGTTATTCGAATTCACTTAAAGTGGGATATGGATCTCAAGAGATTCTTCACTACGTTCAGAATGACGTCAAAAAAAGGGGGTCATTCTGAGCGACCGAAGGGAGAGAAGAATCTCAAAAATAAGAATTATAATGATTATACACTTCAAAATGACGTTACAGTTACAAACTTAATCAAACAGTTAATAATTATTTGCATTATCGGTCTTTTTGTTTTGAACTTAGGCTATAAATTTACGGGTAGTTTCAAACCATTGAATAGTTTTTCATTTGAAAGCGGTTTTTTTGATAAATTATCAAAAATACCGGGTTTATCATCCATACCGCTTCCGGTTCCTGCACCGTTTATTTACGGATTTGACATTCAAAAACATATAACTGAAGCAGGGCATCCTACATTTTTAATGGGGCAGCGAAGTTTAAAAGGCTGGTGGTACTATTTTATAATTGCTTTTTTAATAAAAGTACCGATTCCATTTTTAATTTTGTTATTTATTTCAATTTTTTATGGGTATAAGCGTAAAGCCAATCTAATCATACCGTTCGCATGTTTAACATTACCGTTCATTCTATTTACAAACAGTAATCCGGGTGCAAGATACCTGTTACCGATATTTCCGTTTCTATTTATATATGCAAGTGATTTGTCGAATATAAAAAAGAAATTATTTAATAATATTTTATGGGTTTTAATTATATGGTTTGGCTTAGAAAGCATAATGATACATCCGAATTATCTGGCATACTTCAACGAATTTATCGGTGGACCAAAAAACGGTTATAAATATCTCGCTGATTCAAATATTGATTGGGGACAGGACAGATTTTCGGTAATAAAATTCCTTAAAATCAATCCGGAGGTAAAACTAAACCCGATTGAACCTTCAACCGGCAGGTTTTTGATAAATGCAAACAATCTGAATGATGTTTTTGCTATTGAAGAGAAGCACAAATGGCTGAAACTATTTAAACCGGTTGGCAATATCGGTTATTCCTGGTTATTATACGATATAAAATCGGATGATTATAAAAAACTGCTTGCTGGAAATCCGCAGGACTATTATATGAACTATCTTTATGGTCTTATAGCGGATGATATAAAATATTTGAAAGAAAGTGTTAAATTGAATCCTAAATTTATACCTTCACGACTGGAAGTCGGCCGGTTTTTAATGAAAGAAAGGAAAAATTCGGATGCAGTATCAGCGTTTCAAGAGATAATAAAAGAAAAGCCGTATAATTCTGATGCCTATAAATACCTCTCAGAAATAAATAGTAAAATCGGTAATTTAAAATTAGCAAGAGAGTATGAAAAAAAATATAAAATAGCCAAAATATTAGGTTCTTATGTAATTCAGGTTTCTACTGATGAAAATTACTACAAAAAGGAGATTGAAAAAGATCCAAAAAATGCAAAGGCGTATAATAATCTTGGTTTTATCTATTGGATGGGTGACGATTTAAACAATGCATTATATAATTTTAAAAAAGCATCTGAATTAAATCCAAATTATGTTGACTACATAGGCAATATTGCTGCAATTTACAAAGAAAAAGGAATGTTAAAAGAAAATCAGGAATTAAAAAATGAATATTTGCAAAAATATAATTTAATTAAATCCGCAAGAGTTTCTCAAATGCAATATGGCGAAGATAAAATGATATTAGAAGATGTTTTTGTCTTACCACTTGAATAAATATATTTTTTATGATAATATTTAAGAAGAATAATAATGAGTAACCCCGATGAATCGGGGCAAGCTGGGTAATGCTTGCCCGCCGAAGACCTAGTGGCGGGGGTAACGAGTACGTAGATAAAATAAAAAACCACAATTTTTCCGCCATTGATGCTTAGGCGGAACTTGCCTGACGGCAGTCAGGTCCGCCAGTGACTTAGTGGCGGATAATTTTGGTCCCGTAAAAACGGGACAAGTTTTTTAATTTTAAATTGCAGTTTATTGGGGGTAATATGAGAGAAAAAGTAGAGAAGGCATTGGAAAAAATAAGACCGTTTTTACAGAAAGACGGCGGTGATGTACAATTAATCGATGTTACTAAAGACGGAGTTGTTAAAGTAAAGCTTTTGGCTGCCTGTGCAGGTTGCCCGATGGCAACGATGACGCTAAAAAACGGCATTGAAAAAGCTATAAAAAAAGAAGTTCCTGAAGTAAAATCAGTAGAAGCCGTTTAAAAAGCTTACGAAGTGACCTGTCCTGCGTAGCTTTCTCGTTCTTCGAAGCTTTAGCGAAGGAGAAAGCGAAGTAGGAAGCAATTTCGATTTAAAATATGTTTTGGGATAGCTTCTCTAACGCTCGCAACCTTCGGGATTGCCACGCTTTCCGCTAGTTGGCAGATCGCTCGCAGTGACTAACAAAATGTTTTTAAATAATTTTATTAAAAAAATACCTTGACAAACTATATAAAATTCTTTATACTTATAATGCCTAATGAAGCATGTGTTAGGTAGAAAACGAGAATAGCAAACCTTTCGATAAACTCAGGGCAAGCCCTTCAGTAAAAATGGGTGCCCGCCCCGAGCGTAGTCGAGGGGGGCGCAAAGTCGAAGCCCCGTGAAATACACGGGGGGCTGGACTGCCGAAAACTTGTGTAAAACACGAAGAAAAATTCGTGTTTGGAAGAAAGCCGAGTTCTCGGCAATCCAGTGGTAGTAATAACTCATTCAAACTGAGAAGTCGGCTTTCTTTAAGGAAGCTGACATTATGAAAGGAAAAAATGCGAAAGCAAATTGTAATAATAATAATAATTTTTTCCGCAATCATAGTGGGGCTAGGGGTTTCGTTAGCTTTTGGAAACACCGTAAATCCTAATTGCCCTTCTGAGGTTAGACAAGCAATAACAAATTGGGATGTGGGTTTAGATGCAAGGGATCAAAAAAACCTTGTGATACCTTCATACGGTATTGTATCACCAAAAAAAAATAAAGATGTCTTAAGTTTAAGGCATCTTTTTCTTTATTCACTTATAACTTTGTTGTTCAATACGCCAATCCATTCGCAGATTTATGTTACAAATTCACTTAAAAAGTTGTTTACTGTAGCAAAGCATTATCTCAATTTACCGGTTACCCGCAATTTTGTACCTTCACTTATAGCCATTTTCACCACAATTAAACGCTTTTTCGAAAAAGTCATATTACTACTATTGGGTCTAATTTCACCAATAATCTGCCTTTTACTCGTTACCCGTTTCTCTTTACCCATTACTAATAACTTTCCTCTAATCTACCGTTTCAACAATCTCCGTCTTTAATTCTCAAAACCCGGCAAATTAACTAATAACTAATAATCGATTACTTATAACGGTTATAGAATTTTGTGTTATGAGTCATGGGTCATGAGTTATGAGTTTTTTCGCGCGCGCGTGCGCACGCGTTCTGAGATCCTACGGAAAAATAATAAAAATAGTGCGATAGTGGGATTGTGGGATAGGGCGATAGAGTTAACAATGGAAAAAAAACCTAACTGGTGCCTGAATATAATAATTTGTAGCTGCAAAGCGATAGCTTTGCGGGTTAGCAGAGCTTTGCTCTGCCGCTACGCTTGCATATGCCTGTCATTGCGAAGCGTAGCTGAAGCAATCTCATCCGGATTGCCACGAGTCCTGCGGACTCCTTGCCTATCGGCAGGCAGGCTCGCAATGAGATTCTTTACGGAGTTCCCGCCCATACGGGCGAGGCTCGCCAAAGGCGGCAGAATGACTGCGGTTTTGTTTTTAATTTTAACTTTTAACTTGATTCTAGTCAATTGCCACTTATATGCCGATTATAACTGGGGTAATAATTCAGTTTCAACAGGTGCGGTATCAATATCATTAGACCGTTTATCTGCTGATGGAGGAGATAAACTTTCTTTCAGGTTCAGGCCTGTAAGTGATAAGACCGTTACTGCAATAAGAATCAGAATAGGTGCATCTGTTGATAATACAGGAGCATGGAGAGTTGGTATCAATGGTGACAACGGTAGCGGAGAACCAACAGGGCAATATTTGACCGATGGTGCACTTACTGCGGTTGTAAATTCGTGGGTATCGGTTACCGTAACCGCACTTCAACTATATGCAACTAACTACTATCATATAGTCACAACTCCGACTTCCCTTGGCGCTGCTACAAAAATAATTACGGTTCAATATATGGCACCCAAATCAACATTTACGCCGTACGGTTCCCAGGGAGAGGAGAATGCAACTGTACTTGATAAAAACGTTACAGCAGCCGGTGTTTGGACCAATTTGAATAAAACACCGCTATTTGTTTTGGATTACAATGATTCTACATATGGCGGTTATCCATATAGATTGTCGCCTGTTATAGCGAATAATGTTCCCGGTACCATTAACGGAAATTATTATACGGGAGAGTTGTTTACTGTTCCCGTTGATACGACTGTTGCAGGTATTAAAGTATATACGCGAAGAGCATCTGCTGCTCCTGCTGATGATTTGTACTGGTTACTTGAGCAGGACCCATTAGGGACTCCCGTTGTATTATCAAGCGGTGTTGTTATTGCCAAGGAAGCTGTAACGACTACACCGCAATGGTTAATGGGAGCAACCTCCAATGCAGTTTTACTGGACAGTGATAATACATACAGGATTTCGTTCAGGTCATATGCTTCCGACAATACCAATTACTGGTGGGTTTATGTTTCTTCAACAGATATCGTGGCTCCGTATTCCGACATAACCTGGCGGGGCCAGACGGATTGTCTGGCTTTTTATAATACCTCTGCTTGGTCATCAAATGCATCTGTGGATATACCGTATGTTTTTTATATTGACAACACCAACCCAACTGCTGTAATTACATATCCTGCAACCAATGAAGCTGGATATTCTGCGTTAGAAACTATTTCAGGAACAGCTGCGGATAATATACGGCTTTATGGAACAGGCGGTATTCAGATAGCAATACATTCTTCTCAGATGGGAGCATATTTCAATCCGGTAAGCCAGACATTTGATACAGATCAGTTAGCAGATGCATGGATGAACGTATATTCATCAGGTACTGCCTCAAATTGGTCAATTACACATTCAACATGGGTTGCGGGAACAAGACATACTATTTATTGCCGCTCCAAAGATACAAGTAGCAATACCTCTTCACAAACAACCAAAACATTTTTTGCAGATAATACAACAACTGGTTTGGATTCAATAATAACCGCACCTAATTCAAATTTCATGGGTACCGGTTATTTATCTACTATTTCAGGAACCGCAAAGGACAATGTCGATCTTTACAAGGTCCAATACTCCATTAAAAATTTGAAAACCGAATTGTACTGGAATCCAGTAACGCCTGCTTTTGACGAATCTGATGAAGTATCTTCCTGGTTTAACTCTGAAAGTCCGTCACCTGGCAGCCTTGGCAACGGTAATGTTAATTGGTATTATTCGTTTAACGAAAATTATTGGGCGCACGGTTCTTCGTATGCCGTAAGTTGTAAGGCTTATGATAATTCAATACCGACTAAAAATGTCCAGTCAACTGCATCAGTAAATACAATAGAGTGTTCTACATTTACATGGGACAATGAAGTTATGAATTCGTCTATAACCTATCCTGTACATAGCGGAGATTGTATTGCGAACCCGATATTTCTCGGTGTTTACATAGACACTGCTGTGGCATTAGGTAAAAGGATAGAGGTTTTGATGCACGCCAAAACTGGAACAAATGCAGGATTATACTGGAGAGGTGGTGAAGCATGGGTATCCGATATGACGGGTTATGATTGGCCTTCAACTGATGCAGATGGTCATACTCCTCAGCAATCATCATACAGTCAACCTAACTCAACATGGTCTATAAAAGGACCTTCAAATATTCCAACCGGATACTATCATATGTTCAGCCGCGGTATGGATAATGCATTAAATAAGCAGTTCGTATATACTCTAACTCAATCCAGTATCACGTTTCAGATAGATGCAACCGGTCCACAGGCGTATATTTCAATTCCTTATAAAGATGACGAAGCTAAAGCGAGAACTACTTCCGGTGGAGCACTTGTAACAATATCAGGTACTGCGGTTGATACTCCCGTTGCAACAAGTATTTCAAGTGTTAAAATAACATTACAGGATATTACTTTGGGAACTTCTTTCTGGTCTGTTGGAAGCAGTAGTTGGTTGGAGGGGGCTGTAAACGGTTCAACAAAGGTCATATGCTCGGTTCAGGCTGCAGCACAGCCAAAATGGGGTTATGTTGTTCCTGGAGGTTGTCTGACAAGTGGTCATAAATATGAAATCAGGGTTTGGGGTATTGATAATGCAGGAAATTCGCAAACGGACCCGACATCAACTTATACAAAAGAATCCACTCCTTCAGTTAAACGATTTATGTTTGAAAATAATAAGCCCAGTTCCACCAATTTATCGTTATCACACGGATCTTATCTTGCATCACTTCTAACAATAAGCGGAGAATCAAGTGACACAACTGCGGTTCCAAATAATGCAGGTGTAGATGTAGCTCAAGTTTGCATTTCCAACGAAATTGACCAGTTGGCAATTAATATGTGGACATCCAGTTCCACTCTTCAGGACAATTATCCTAATTGGATAGATATGACATGGAATCCTACCTATGGTACATGGGAATTACCTTACAATCTTTTCTATCCTACATGTTCACTGGTAAACGGCAATTATAATGCCAGAATGCGTGCTCTTGACCGCGCAATAGACATAGTTACAGAAGGTTCTGATACCGGAAATGCAGAGAATACATTTACCTGTGGAGTTAATTTGTCTTCGTTTACATGGGATACGACCGCACCTTCGGTTGAGATTAAAGCTCCGACGGCTGCTCAAACAAGAATTAATTCTCTTGTTACTATCTCAGGAACCGGAAATGACAATATAAGATCAGGTGGTTCATTTGAAATTAATGTAAAAGACAATACGGATTCACTAACATGGAACGGTAGCAATTGGGTTGCAGCTGATGACAATTTATGGTTATCAACTACTACATTTTCAGAATATACAACGAAATATACTTCTGGCACGTGGCATTGGGTATATCAATATGTATTAAATAAATCAACGAGTGGACATCAACAGCGTATTCGTGTAAAGACAGCCGATGCTGCGGGAACAAGTTGTAATTACGTTGAAAAAATTTTTACATATGATACAACACCTCCAAATTCTGCGGTAACCAATCCCGGCGGTACATATATATCGCAGTTAGGAACTATATCGGGAACTGCATCCCAGGATATGAAAGACGATTATTCCGGTATAAAAATAAAAATTAAACGGATGACTGATGATAAATTCTGGGTAGTTGATGACTGGATAGCCGAAGCAGACAATAATGTTACATGGTATAGCATAGGTTCATCATCTTCCGTTTGGAGATACGAACCGGCGACACCTATAACATTAACCCAAAGTACATCCTATCAAATATCACTTAGTGCGACCGATTTGGCAACAAATAGCGAAAGTTTTTCTGTAAAGCGGACATTTTGGTATGACACGCAGAAAGCGTCCGCGACTTTAACATTTCCTACAAATGAGGGCGAAACGACCGCGACGCCTGTTTTTTAT
>Ga0156809_1112_pt1 | contig 12244 bp, 5 predicted proteins | sample RifOxyD2_FD_112110 | JGI IMG/M metagenome (GOLD analysis project Ga0156809, IMG submission 112110) | Elusimicrobia bacterium RIFOXYD2_FULL_34_15
GTCGTCGGAGAAAATGATAGGAGGGCGAAAATATTTTAGCCCATAAATTCTCCGACGGAAAAATAGTTTCGTGACAGGCTCAATGAACATTATATTAGGAGGAGTAAATGGTTCAAAGTAAAAGACAATGTTTTTTGGTGATAGGAAAAAATTATTCAGAAGTGGAAAAAACAGCAATTTCTGAATTATCGGATTGCCTGAAAAAAACAGGATACGGTGTTGTTTTGTTGACAGAATCGGAACTTTCTAAAAAGTCAATCAATGGCGATATTATTGTTATTGGGCAGATTAATTCCAGCAATTTAGTAAAAGAGATTTTAAATAGAAACAAAGTTAATGTAAATACAAATCTTATCGGTGATGAAGGATATATACTTAAATCATTCCCTAATTCATGGAGTAAGAGCAAGAATTTAATAGTTGTTAGCGGTTATTCGTCAAAGGCGATAATTTATTCAGCTTTCAAATTAATTGACAAAATAGAATATCTAAAAGTTATACCTAAAAATCTAAATATTATTACAAAACCTTATTTTAAAATAAGAGAGTGGGAAACGCAGGCATTTCAGGGCGGATTCAATCTGCCCTACGGCGGTTCGGTTGACAGGCCGATAGAAGAATTTACCGAAATTGTTAAAAAGATTATCAGGCAGGCACCAAGATACGGCATAAATAAATTTCAATTAACGGGACGTTCGATAGAACCCGGGATGGATTTAAACTGGTTCCTTGACTATAAATTTTTCCCAAAATTACATAAGCAGTTTCAAAAATGGGGGCAGGGAAAAAGAGAGAGGTTGGAAATTCTGAGGAAGCTTGCAACTTTCGGTCACAAATACGGGCTTGAAATGATTATGTGGGACCATGAAATGGTCTACCCGCCTGAATTTCTTAATGCATATCCGGAACTAAAGGGTATTGACGCGCCGATTTGTTTTTCAAAACCGTTTATGATGGAATTCATAGAAGGTAAAGTAGATGAATTTTTCGAGATAGCGCCCGAAATTGACGGGCTTAATTTAACACTTTCCGAAGTAAGTAAAGGCGGGCATTTATTCAGCAGGGAAGGATGCAAATGCAACAAATGCATGGATTTTGCTCCAAAAGACAGGATTTTGAGCGTAGTAAATGCAATGCATAGAGCATGCAATAGGAACGGGAAAAAATTAGAAGTAAGAACATATAATATGACTCCTGAAGAAGGAAAAGTGGCATATGAGGCGTTCAGCCAGGTTCCGGAAGACATAGTTTTAATGACAAAATGTATGCATAGAGATTTTTACTGCACAAGCGACCCTAACAATACTTTGGTAGGAGCTTTTAAAAATGCTCCTCAGATAATTGAATATACCGCATGTCCTGAAGGTAACGGATTTGCATATATCCCGGCGGTACTTGCCGATTTCTATAAAGACAGGATAACGTATGCTGCAGATAAAAAAGTTGATGGGTTAGTTGCAAGATTAGATTATCATTTACAATATTCACATGCGCATTTTTATAATCCGGGACCGGCAGTACTAACTTTTGATTTGCCTAACGAATTTAATATTGTTACATTCAGTAATTTGGCATGGAATCCTAATACAAATATGAAGACCCTCTGGAGCGAATGGGCCTCAAAGAAATACGGTGAAAAAGCAAGTGCACTTGTGGTTTCTGCACTTAGCAGAACACAGGAAATTTGCCAAAAGGCGCTTTATATACTGGGATTTTACCGTCCGCATTTTCTTAATATGTTTTCACATTTGGAACATTTACTGAGGATGGAAGAAGATGCCCCGCATTTCAGTCCGATGCCTTGGGATCCCACAAATCCAAAATATCAGGAATTATATAAAAAGATTACCCAGCCTACTGAAGAATCACTTAAAGAAATTCTTGCTGAGAAAGATAGCGCGATTTCCATGTGTCTACAATCTATAAAAGATATTGAAAAGGCGAAAAAGTATTTATCAGCAAAGGATTATTCTCAATTGAGTAAAGGCTTGGATAAAGAGCGGGATGTTGCCGAGATATGGAAATGGTTTTTAAATGTGTTTTTCAGATATTTAATGCTTATTCAGAATAAAAAAGACGAGATTAAATTTAAAGAGCTGCTTGATGATGCGGTACAGAAGTTCATTTTATACTGTTTTGAGTTGGAAGAAAAATATGGCAGGGAATATCCGGTTTATCCGACTGCAAGAGGAATCAGTGCATATGATTTCCTGGAAGAGTTATATCAGGACCATCTTTCAAAGATAACAAAAGATTATAACAGCGTATTAAAAGTTTGGCTGGCTGTTATAGATAGATCTAAACCGACTGCAGATGATGATTTTATTTTCAAAGTTAAATTAGAAGTACCAGGCGATGTAAATAGTATCAAATTTGAAAAAAATGATATTGTTGTTGAAGGAAAAAACGGTGAAATTATAAAGATGGCTACCGGATTAAATGTTTCGGGACACGAACTTGTCAAAGGTAAAAAATATTCTTTGAAATTAGAGAGAAAAGAAGATACAATTCATTTGGTTCAGGCGTAAAAATGGGTAGAAAGGTGAAAGGGAGATTGTGTTATGGTTGACAAGGTAATAAAGAGTTTGGATATTGTTGCTTTTGTGGATGAACAAAAATTAGAGTTTAAAAATGTCGAATTGAAATCAAAAAAATATCAAAACGGCGACTATATTTTGGACGTAAAAAATTCTGATTTATTGGATTTAAAATTATCACGTTTAGATAATAAGACAATGAAAGTTAATCATTTCGAATATTATTTTTCTATTCCGCTTATGAATTTTTCAAAGATTATTATGCCTGATTGCGGAAGAAACTATATGCTGAATATTAAACCGCTTACCTGCTGGAATAGAACATCTTCTTTAACTGCTGCAAATGCGGGAAATCCGTTTATAGCTTTTTTGAATCAATTTGAAGAAGTTATTTTTGCGGTCGGGGTTGTCAGCGAGCTAATTGAGACGTCTTTCAGGATTACCGAACCGGGAGTAAGCACGGGCGGAGCGTTAATTGCATATTCGGGTAAACTGAATTTTGTTATAAAAAGACCTTCTGATAATGTGATTTATGGCGAAGTAAAAGAATTTAAAGATTCGCTGTTTGTTAAAGAAGGCGGTATGAGCTGGTTCCATGTTGCAAGAGATTATGCTGATTTGTTCAAAGAAAGAATGGACATAGAATATCCAATAAATGAAAAATCATATTTACCTGTATGGTGTACATGGACAGGCTGGTTATCCGATGACTTGACAGAAAAATTGGTTATTGATAATGCAAAATTAGCAAAAAAAGCTGGAATAAAATCCATTATCATAGATGACGGCTGGTTTGGACCGGGGTTAGATGCGCCTAAAGATTATGGCGTCACAATCGGTGATTATTATCCTGATAAGAAATTTCCAAATATGAAACAGCTTGTAAAAACTATTCAAGATATGGATATGATGGCTATTCTTTGGATTGCTCCATTGGCTATACATCCAAAAACAAAAAATTACCAGAAATACGGCGACCTGGTTGTTCATAACAATGGAAAAAAAGTGGTAACTTTCAACGGATTTTCCAACCTGTGTCCTTCAAATCCTGAAGCTAGAAGACATATGGTTGATGATATGAAAAGATTGATAACAGAGTACGGTGTGGACGGTTTGAAAATTGATTTATATAATTGCCTTCCGCCTTTACCTTGCGACGCAACCAATCATGAACACGATACAACGCCATCGCTGAGAGGATTGCATAAGTTAATGGCAGAGACATGGGAAGAGCTTACAAAAATAAAAAAAGATGTTACAATTGAACTTAAAAATAATTATGCAAATATTTATTCGATGCAATTCGGCACGATGGCGCGTGCAGGAGATTCACCGTACGATATAGACATAAATTTCGAAAGGTGTGTGTATCCGCAGACATTTGCTCAGGTAGTTCATAACGATTATCTTGCCTGGACGGGCGGTGAAAGTGCAAAAGAGCTTGCTGCATTGATGATTAAATTAATAGCAGGAGGAGTTCCGACATTTTCCATAGATCTAATGACACTTCCGAAATTTCATCACGTTGTATTAAAAAAATGGCTGGATTTATATTATGGGAATATTGATTTATTGATGAAAACAAGGCGTGAACCGCAAAATAGTTCTATGACTGTCTGGCAGATAGATAATGGCGAAGAGATAATGTTGATTTTACTTTCAAATGCAAAAGAAATAATTGTACCAAACCGCAAAAAAGTAATTATTTTGAATGCTACTAAAAACGATAAAATACTGATAGATACTAAATCAACTATAAATAAAAAGTTACAATCTTACGATAATATGCTTGCACTAAAACTTAGTAAGAAAATGAAGATAAAATCGGGAGACCAAATACAGGTATTGTCGGGCGGATGCACGGTGTTGGAATAAAATGAAGTAACGAGTAACGGGTAATGCTTGCCCGCCGAAGACCTAGTGGCGGGGGTAACGGAGAGGCTAATATAGAATCAATGGTGAAAAATATGAATAATAGGGAAAGAGTAATTAACTCATTAAATCACAAACAACCGGATAAAACGCCATATAATGTATCTTTTACACAAAAGTCGCATGATGCTATGGTTAAGTTTTATAATGATTCTAATTTTGCATCAAAACTGGGAAACTGTTTTACGCATCTGGATTGCATACCAAAAGATTGTTTGAAAGAGATCAGTCCCAATATTTGGCAGGACCATTTCGGGGTTCAATGGAACCGTACATATGATAAAGATATAGGTGTTGTCTGTAATAGAGTTGTTACTCCGGAAAATGTTAATGAATATATATTTCCTAATCCTGACGATCCTTCTTGGTATGAGACATGGAACGGTAGAATGAAATCCAACCCGGACGGATTCTATATTGCTAAAGTAAGTTTTAGTCTTTTTGAACGTGCATGGGCTATGACCGGAATGGAAAACTTGCTTATGGCAATGATAATGGAAAAGGAATTTGTTCATACTTTGTTTGACAGGATTTTAGAATATAATCTAAAAATAATCAACAATGCATTATCTTATAATGTAGACGGTATGCAATTTGGGGACGACTGGGGACAGCAGACAGGATTGTTGATGGGGCCGGCATTATGGCGGGAATTTATAAAACCCCGTGTAACTCAAATGTATCAAACCATAAGAAAGAAAAATAAATGGGTGTTTATTCATTCCTGTGGAAAGGTTCAAGAGTTGTTTCCCGAACTTATAGAATGCGGGTTGAATGTTTTCAATCCGTTTCAGCCGGAAGTGATGGATGTTAATGAGATGAAGGAAAAATACGGGGATTCCTTGTCTTTTTACGGGGGTATCAGCACTCAGAATACATTGCCTTACGGAACTCCGGTACAGGTGAAAGAAGAAGTTCACCGTCTTATTGAAAAAGTGGGAAAGAACGGCGGATATTTTGCATCACCTGCCCATTCAATACCTGCTGATGCAAAACCTGAAAATATCGCGGCAATGATAGAAGTATTGCAAAATCAATAAGTTTTTTTTAATATGAAATTAAACATTGGAATTATAGGTGCGGGGCTGAGAGGATTTTTTTTAGTTGAACGATTAGTAAAAAATTTTTCCGATAAAGTTGAAATCTCAGGTTTATGCGATATAGATAAAAACAGGCTGGAATTTGTAAAGAAAGTTTTCGGATTAAGCAGAGAACAGTGTTTTTTAAATTACGAAAAATTAATAAAGAAAAAAAATCTAGATGCAGTAATTATTGCCACACCCGACTATACTCACGCCGATATTGCCGTAAAATCATTTCTATATAATAAACATATCCTTTGTGAAAAACCAATTGCAACAAATTATAAAGATTGTTTAAGAATTCTGGATGCCAAAAAGAAATCCGGAAAAATACTTCAGATGGGGCTGGTTTTAAGATACTCGCCGCTAGTTCAGAAAACAAAAGAATTAATTCAAAATAATAAAATTGGTGATGTTAAATTAATAAATCAGTTAAATTTTTATTATGGAGGCAGAACCTATTTCCGCCGTTGGAACAGGTTCAAAAAAAACACCGGCGGTTTCGGTGTTCACAAAAGTTGCCATGATTTTGATTTGTTGAATTATTTTATTAATTCATATCCAAAAAGAGTGAGTTGTTTCGGCAGCGTAAATGTTTTTACACCAAATAAAAAATTTGGGCAGAGATGCAGTAGCTGTTTGATTAGTAGAAAATGTCCGGATAATGCATATACTTTTCCAATAGGTGCAGGACATATCAATTCCCCGGAAGGAAAGAAATACGCAAAGGAATACCGTAAAAATTATGTTGATGATGTCTGCCTTTATAATTCCGAAAAAGATTCAACTGACCATTTTGTAACTATAGTGGAATACGAAAACGGAGCAAAGGCAAATCATACAACATGTTTATATTCAAGCAGAACTTTTCAACGTTTTTTTATCGTAGGCGATTGTGGTGAAATAGAGGTTGACAGTGCCGAAAGGGATATAAAATTATTTCCGTTGCATACAAAAGAAAAGTTTCATTATGAATTGAATAAGAATAGCGTAGGGTATAGCGGTGGGGATGACCCTGAAATTAGTTCATTTTTGGAATGTGTAAAGACCGGTAAAAAACCTTTAGCAGATGAGGAATGCGGCAGATTAAGTTTATTAATAGGCCTAGCCGCAGAAAAGTCACTAAATGAGAAGAGAATAGTAGAAATAAAAGAAATAGTATAATTATTATATGTTTATTCTGTATTTTGTATAATAAATCCCATATTTTGCGGGATTTTTTGTTCATCAAAAATGCAGAATATTTCTCACTTTATAATGAAAAATATTAAATATGCATTATAAAATAGTAAAGTCAAACAGAATCAAGATAAAAAAATATAAATTGGCAATAAAGTTGTAACAATAGAGTTTTGTAGCACCTCAGTTCTTTGTAATATAAAGTTTCTAATGATAATTATTGCAATTAAATATATAAGTCATAACCCTGTACCACAATGGTGCAGTGTAAACCCGAAAAGGCAACCCCTGAGAAATCAGGGTGTGTTCGCAAAACCATGGGGCTAAAGATAAATCTTATCTAGGCTAGCAGGTTACCGATAAACCAAATTGATTAATAGATAGATTTATTTATTTTGCTTGCCAGGTTACCGAAGTTTAATGCAGTTCGTAGTTAAGAATTTATAGTTCATACCAATTACTGTGAACTATGAACTAAGTTACTATGAACTAAAAAACGGTGTCCTGGTTTTTTATTTGGAAAATAGATATTAGTCTGACAAGGGGGAAGGTATGAAAATTTTTACAAGATTTTTGATGGTTATGGCAATTTGTATTTTTTTAGCTAAAATTAGTTTTTCATTACCTGCTTTTCCGGGAGCTGAAGGATTCGGAGCTGTAACCCGCGGTGCTTACACCACTACGAATTCTCCCGTTATTCTGCAGGTTACAAATACTAATGATAGCGGTACCGGCAGTTTGAGGGCTGCATTAGTAGACACAAGGCCAAGAGTTATTATTTTTAAAACCGGAGGAATAATCAACCTTCAAAGCTATGTTTATGCCAATAGTCCGTATATGACGATTATGGGGCAGACAGCGCCGGGTAACGGTGTATGTGTCAAGGGCTATCCTGTAAAATTAGGTAGTCATGACGTTATAGTCAGAGGAATGAGATTTAGAAACGGATACATGCGTACCAGCGCAAATGATAGACGAGGAAATTGCATATCTGCCGAGGTTAACGGAGGATCAGTTGGTAATCTTACTAATCAATCATATAATATTATTTTTGACCACAATTCCATTTCCTGGGGCGGAGATGAGATGACAGGAAGCTGGTTTCCTGCAAATCATATAACCTGGCAGTGGAATATAGTATCGGAATCCCTTTACGTAGCAGGTTTTGAGAGTATAACAGGGTACGGTCATCTGGTCGGTGATGATGCAACAAGCATTAGTGTTCATCACAATTTATATGCACATAATAAATCCAGGAATCCTGAAGTAAATGACGGAACCTCGGGAGAAATAATCAATAACGTAATATATCATTATACGAATAAAGGAATAGATTTTATCGGTAATCCTACTGAATTTTCTCCTTTCTTAACATCAAATTGGAATGTAACCAGGAATTATTTTAAAAGAAATAGCAGCGGTAATTATCCGATTTTAATTTTTATCGGTCAAGGTTATAACAATCAGTATTATGTCAAATCCGGTTCCAAGTTTTACGCAAAAGGTAACTACGATTATGACAATCCTTCAAGAACCGGTGATTGGGATCTCGTTCAATTCTATGATGACGGACAAACTAATACAGAATCGGATTACAAGTTATCAATTCCTGCAACTACGTCTTCGGGTATAATAGAACATGATGCCGGTGATACCTATAATTTTGTACTAAATAACGCAGGAGCGCGCGCGCCGGCTATAGATCCCGTAGACTCAAGAATCGTAAATGATGTTATAAATAATACTGGTAATATCAAAACAACATGCAGTGACAGCGATTATCCTTCTTATCCTGCAGGTGCCTATCCAACAGATTCAGATAATGATGGGTTACCTGACAGTTTTGAACAGCAAAACGGAGGCAGCAGCACGGGATTAAGCGCAAACGGTACTGCACCGAGCGGATACAGCTGGATAGAAGAATATTCTAATAGTTTATTGAGCAGTTATTTTCCGACTGCCGGGCCTGCAGATACAACTCTTCCGGCAACAATAAATACATTAACAGCAAGTATCGCAACAGCAACAAGCATTACTTTAAGTTGGACAGCAGTAGGAGATGACGGCACCACAGGAACTGCATCCAGTTATGATATTAGATATATGGCAAATACACCGGTAACTACAAGTAATTGGAGTAGTGCACTGCAGTGTTCTAATGAACCAACCCCGAAAGCGTCAGGAAATTCAGAAACTTTTATGTTAACTAATCTAACTCCAAATACAAACTATTATTTTGCGATTAAAGTAGGCGATGAAGTTTACAATTGGTCGGAAGTATCTAATTCGCCGTTAGGTAAAACTTTAACTAATATTACACTGGGAGAAATGGTATCGGAATGGCATTTTGATGAAGGTAGCGGATTAACTGCAAATGATACATCAACAAAAAATAATGACGGAACTTTGATGAAAGGCACTGTTTGGGTAAGCGGGAAAGTCGGCACCGGGGCTTTGAGATTTGACGGTGTAGATGATTACGTAACTGTTCCTAATTCAACAAGTTTAAATATAAGGAATGCTATAAGTATAGAAGCATGGGTAAAAACAGACAAAACTACTTCTGATAGCGGTATTACTGGTAAAGTTATAGAAAAAGGAAAATATTGCCTAGGGGCAGGGGAGAGAGCTCTTTTCCAGATTACTGTAGGAGGAGTAGTGAGATCAGCATTTAAAACATGGAGTTCATCCGAAATCGGTGTCTGGCATCATTTAGTTGGTACATATGACAGCGTTGCCGGTCCGAATAATTTTGTATTATATCAAGACGGCGTGATAGTTTCTCAGGCTAGTGTTACAGGTAATATTGATACAAGTACTATTGCATTATTAATAGGACGCACAAGTACAAATTCTAAAAAAGGAAGATTTAAAGGGGTAATAGATGAAGCAAAAATATACAGCCGTGCTTTAACACAACAAGAGGTTTTAGAGCATTTTCAGGGCTATGTTTCGGTTTCTGACACAATTCTGCCTTTAAATATAGTTGATTTAAGCGTAACATCAGTATCAACTAATTCGGCAACATTGGGTTGGACAGCGACAGGTGATGACGGAACAACAGGAACTGCAACAGTTTATGATATAAGATATATGGCAGAGACACCTATTACAAGCAGTAACTTTATAAGTGCAACCCAGGTAGCAGGTGTTCCGGCACCTAAAATATCAGGTCAGAGTGAAACGATGTTGGTTAACGGGCTTATTGCAGATACTACATATTATTTTGCAATCAAAGTAATTGATGAAGTACCTAATACAAGTGAAATATCTAATACTATAATGGAAAAGACACAACCGTTGGAACCGGATACAACAGCACCTGCCGCAGTTGATACATTATCTATAAGTACCCTATCAACAGATAAAATAACATTAACATGGATTAGTGTGGGTGATGATGGAACTACCGGAATAGCTTCAAATTATGATTTAAGATATTCTACGGTAGAAATAGAAATAAGTAATTGGGACTATGCAACACAATGTTCAGAGTTGCCGGTACCTAAAGTTGCAGGAAGTTCAGAAACTTTTACAATAATAGATTTAACTGCAGATACATCATATTATTTTGCCTTAAAGGTTGGAGATGAGATACAAAATTGGAGTGCAATATCAAATGTACTAATGGCTAAAACGGCGAATATTGACAATTCAGGCTTGGTCGGAGAATGGAAATTTGATGAAGGATCGGGAACGGTTGCAGGTGATTCTTCCGGTTCTAACAATGCAGGAACATTAATAAATAGTCCTGAATGGGTTGCAGGCAAAGTCGGTAACGGACTGCAATTTGACGGTACTAATAAATATGTTTCTGTGAATAATTCAGATAATTTAAATGTAAACAACCAAATAACATTGGAAGCATTAGTGAAAACAAACGTAATAACCCAAGACGGAGGACCGACAAGACGTATAATAGATAAAGGTATGTATATATTAGCTGCAAGTGATAAAGCATACTTTAAAATCTATGTAGGCGGTGCGGCAAAAGAATTAGGATATACCTGGTCAAGCAGTGATATCGGAGTTTGGCATCATATTGTTGGAACATATGATAGTGCAGGCGGGGTAAATAATTTTAGATTGTATCAGGACGGACTGCTGGTTTCACAGATGACCCTAACCGGTAATATAGATACAAATACCGCTATTATTAATATCGGAAGGCAAGGATCATCAACCGGAAGATTCAACGGAATAATAGATGAGGTAAGAATATATAATAGGGCATTGAGTTCCGGTGAAGTGGCTTCCAGATATACAAGATTTTTACTAAGCTTCGGAATATTCGGGGCAGCAGCAAATAATTTGGATGATGTGCATGTTTATCCTAATCCATTTAAGCCGTCTCTTGGTCATAATAATATTATCTTTTCCAATTTAACTAATCATACGGAAATAAGAATATTTAATATCTCAGGAGAGATGGTTTTTGAAAATGAAATAAATACTGCAAATGGCAGATTAATTTGGCCTGTAACAAATAGGAATGATAATGAAGTAGCGAGTGGAATATATTTGTATATTATAAATAATGATAGGAACCAAACCAAGAAAGGTAAAATAGCAGTTATTAGATAAGATTTGACAAGTAAAGTGCAAAATATTTCACACATTATAAATAACAAGGTACATAAAATTGTAAGAGATAATAAATAAACAAAATTGAGAAGAGATGAAAAACAATAAATTGGCAAATTAGTTGACACTACTGTAGTTAGAAGCAATAGCAGATGCAATTAAAAGTATAAATATAAAGTTAAAATAGAGAAGAATTCACAAAATAAAAGACTTAATTATAACTTTTAACTTTTAACTTTTAACTTGCAGTTTAATGGTTCTTTCAAATACAACACATTTATAATAGAGCAAATATTAATTATAATCAAACCCTATACCACGTTGGGTATAGGACAAACCCTGTACCCGAACGCAGCGAGTGGTGCGGGGCCGAAAAGGCTACCCCTGAGAAATCAGGGTGAGTGCGCAAAACCGTGGGGCTAAAGATAGATCTAAGCTAACAGGTTACCGACAAAACAGAAGTAAATCTATCTATTTAAAGCTAGCCAGGTTGCCGAAGGTATGTCATCCTGAATCCCAATTTATTGGGATGAAGGATCCCATAAACTTATGGTGACTTGGCTTTTTTGTTTTTTACACTAAAGTGTAAAAAACAATCCGCCAACGACTCAGTGGCGGATATTCAAGAACAACAGAAAATCAGAACAATAGAGCAATAGAAAATAGATTTTATTTAATGGAGGTAAGTCATGAAAAACGAAATGAGATTGGTAAAGTTAGTAAGTGCAATGTTAGTATTGATAATGGTAACAACGGTAGTAATGATAGGCCGTGCATATGGAGCGCTAGACAGCAAGGTAGGAACGACCAGCGCATCGTTTTTGAAGATAGGAATAGGAGCACGTGCAGCCGGAATGGGCGAAGCATTTGGTGCGGTCGCGGATGATGTAACTGCGATGTACTGGAACCCAGCCGGTGTAGCACAGATAG
>Ga0156809_1004_pt1 | contig 11144 bp, 9 predicted proteins | sample RifOxyD2_FD_112110 | JGI IMG/M metagenome (GOLD analysis project Ga0156809, IMG submission 112110) | Elusimicrobia bacterium RIFOXYD2_FULL_34_15
GAAACCGAAACTCTTGAATTAAAAAAATCCACTTCTGAATTAAAAGAAGCAATAATTTCTATATCATCCATCCTTAATAAACACAGGCAGGGCGAATTGTATTTCGGAATAAAAAATGACGGTACTGTGTGCGGGCAGGATGTAACAGAAAAAACCTTGAGAGAAATATCAAATTTTATTTCCGACAATATAGAGCCTAAAATCTATCCTGAAATATCCCAGATAAAACTGAACAGTAAGTGTTGTATTAAAATTCACTTCAAAGGCAATGATGTGCCTTATCTCGCTTTTGGCAGGGCATACATCAGAGTAGGAGATGAAAACAGACAGTTGAGTGCAAGAGAACTGGAACGTCTGATACTTGAAAAGAATAAGGATAAAATGCGATGGGATACTGAAATTTGCCCAAAAGCGCAATTAAAAGATATTAGTTCTGCAAAAGTCAAAGAATATCTTAAAAAATGTGGATTGAGTTACGATACATTCGAAGGATCACTGAAAAAATTAAATCTTGTTACGGAAAGCGGCAAGTTGCTGAACGCGGCTGTTATACTTTTTGGCAAAAGACCGCATTCCTTCTTTCCAAATGCAAAATTAAGATGTGCTGTCTTTGCGACTACGGATACCGTAACTTCTCTTGATATGAAAGATTTTGAAGGCGACTTATTTTACCTGATTAAACAGGCGGAAGAATATGTGTTACAGAATATTCATATAGGTATGAGGTTGGAAGGACTTTATAGAGTAGATGTCCCGGAGATAGACAAAGAAGCGTTTAGAGAAGCCATAATCAATGCTTTCTGTCATAGGGATTACCATAAATATGATTCTGTAAATATAGCAGTATTCAAAGACAGGGTTGAAGTCCGCAGTCCGGGTCTATTATATGGCGGGCTTACAATAGCACGGATAAGACATGAAATGGTTTCTGTAAGAAGGAATGAACTTATCGCTGAGTTATTTCACCGGATACACTTGATAGAAAGATGGGGTAAAGGTATAAAGCTGATACTTGCCAAAGAGCCTAAAACCATCTTCAAGGAAGTTGGAACATTATTCATCACAGTATTCAAAAGAAAGAATATCGTAACCCCCCAAGATGCCACCCAAGTTACCACCCAAGCTGGCTTAAGTGAATTAGAAACAAAAATATTAAATCAAATTTTAAGGAATTCTAAAATATCGAGGACTGGAATATCCAAGTATCTGAAAATCAGTCCGAATACCGTTAAAGAATATTTACAAAAATTGAAAAAGAAGAACGTACTGAAAAGAGTCGGGCAAACAAGCAGCGGGCATTGGGAAGTTGTAGAGAAATAAAAAAGAAAAAGTCCATAAACACTTATTTTGTATAATGGTGAAAGGCTTTAAAAGGATAAAGGAGTAAAACATTATGACAATAATAATTTTATTAATAAATACTATTGGAATTGTCTTTCTGATTTTTTTCGTTTTCAAGAATAAAAAATCTGATAATACGGAAAAGATAACTAAAGCAGTTGAGGCACTTTTTGAAAAAAATGAAAGGGGTATTAAAAACGAATTATCGTTAAATAGAAAAGAAAATGCTGATTCTGAAAAACGGTTGCGAGAAGAACTGGTAAATTTATTTAAAGGGCTTGGTGATTCGCTTGATAAAAGAATGTCAGAATTAGCGAATGCTCAAAATAAAAATTTTGAAGGATTTTCTATAAAATTAGCTGAGTTGATTGATAAAAATGATAGCAAAATGGATAAGGTTAGAGAGGTAGTAGAAAAAAAATTGGAATCTTTGCAAAAAGATAATAGTGAAAAATTAGAAGCTATGCGCGTAACCGTTGATGAAAAATTGCACACTACTCTTGAAAAAAGATTTGGCGAGTCGTTTAAGGTTGTTAGTGATCAACTTAATGCAGTACACAAAGGCCTTGGCGAAATGCAAACTCTCGCTTTAAGCGTGGGTGATTTAAAAAAAGTGCTTAGCAATGTAAAATCCAGGGGCACTTGGGGCGAAGCCCAGCTAGGCAACCTAATAGAGGAAATTCTTACTCCTGAACAATACGAAAAGAATGTCAAAACCAAGAAATCTAGCAGCGATAATGTGGAATTTGCAATCAAATTACCGGGGAATAATGATGATGTGAAACAAGTTTGGTTACCAATTGATGCAAAATTTCCGCTTACAGATTATCAAGGTTTAGTTGAGGCACAAGAACAAGGTAATCAAATTTTAATTGAAGAATTAAGCAAAGCTCTTGAAGGACGAATAAAATCTGAAGCCAAAGATATTCGAGACAAGTATTTAGATCCCCCATATACAACAGATTTTGGAATTTTATTTGTGCCGGTTGAAAGTTTATATGCGGAAGTATTGAGAAAACCCGGGCTTTTTGAACAAATACGACGCGAATACCGAGTAATTATAGCTGGTCCGACAACGACTCAAGTAATTCTAAATAGTCTTCAAATGGGTTTCAAAACACTAACTATTCAGAAAAGATCTAGTGAAGTATGGACGCTGCTTGGTACAGTGAAAGCCGAATTTGGTAAATTCGGTGATTTGTTAGAAAAAACACATAAAAAAATGCAGGAAGCAAGCAATTCTATTGAAGGGGCGGTTATTAAAACCAGAACAATTGAGAGAAAATTAAATAAAGTGCAAAATCTTCCTATCACAGAGAAAGAAAATTTAGTTATAGAAACACATGAAGATAGTAGTATATAAATAATAATGGAATTAATAAGCTACTGCGAATGATTTAAAAGACGAAATAATAAAATAAAGAGGTTTCAATATGGCAAAAGCAAAAACTACAGAACAAGAAGTAGGTTTAGTATCGAAAAATCCGAGTGTCCAAAAACCAAGATTACAGAAATTGGTTATAAAAAACTTTAGATGTATAGAAAACAAACCTGTTGAAATAGACCTCGATGACATTGTTGTTTTAGTGGGACCTAATAATGTAGGTAAAAGTTCTGTGCTTAAAGCATATGAGGTTGTAATGTCGCATGGTTCAAAACAGGGAGAATTATCTTTAGAAGATTTTCCGAATTCAAAAATAGAAACAGATAAATTTCCAGAGATAGAATTACATACGATTATTTATGATAACACTCCGGGCGAAAAATGGATATTTGTTACAAAAAAAGGAGAAAAATTAGTCAAAGAAAGATGGATGTGGCGGCAACCTGGGAAACCTGTCCGCCAGGGATGGGACAATGAAAAAAAAGAATGGAGTGAAAATGTCCCATGGGGTGCGCCGAATGTTGCTAAAACAAGGAGGCCCACTCCACATAGAATTAATGCTTTTGATTCTCCCGAAACACAAGCCGAAAAAATTAAAGAAATATTAATGACGATTTTAACGGAAAGAATAAAGTTACTAAAGAGTGAAACGTCAGAGAAACCAGAATCCGAATATGCTAAACTGCTAAATATGGTTAAAGATTTACAAAAGAAAATTATAGGGGAATCTAAAATAAAAATTGAAGAAATCGAATCGGAATTATCTGAATCGATTAGTCAGATATTTCCGGATTATAAAATACTCTTTGATGCGAAACCTGAGGAAGATTTAGATAAGAGTGTTCTGCTATTTAAAGCAGGGACAGATTTACTAATGGGACCGGCTAGTGGCTATTTAAGTAAAATTGAAATGCAAGGAAGTGGAGCAAGAAGGACTTTGTTATGGACTGCGCTAAAAATAATTGCTGAAACCACAGGAAAACTCAAAACAGATGAGGATATATCAAGGCCACATGTATTACTTCTTGATGAACCAGAAATATGTTTACATCCAAATGCTATTCGTGATGCTTGCAATGTGTTATATAATCTTCCAAAATCTGGAAATTGGCAAGTATTAACAACTACACATTGTCCAATTTTTATAGATATTTCTAGAGACAATACAACAATAATTAAAGTTGATAGAAATATAAGCGGAGAGATAGAAGGTACTACTGTTTTTAGGCCTGATAAGGTACAATTAGACGATGATGATAAGAAAAGATTAAAGTTCCTAAATATATGTGATCCATATGTATCAGAATTCTTCTTCGGTGGTAATTCAATAATTGTAGAAGGAGATACAGAATATACAGCATTTAACTTTATTAAAACGAGCAAGCCTGATAAATACAAAAATACTCACATAATACGAGCCAGAGGTAAGGCCACTATTATTTCATTAGTTAAGATATTGAATCATTTCGGTGCTAATTATTCTATTTTGCATGATTCAGATTTACCGAAGATAAAGATCAGAGATAAAGAATGTACCAATCCTGCTTGGTCTATTAATAAACTCATATTAGATGAAGTAGCAAAAAAGCCAAGCTCAACAAAGGTTAGATTATTGGCGTCTATCCCGAATTTTGAATTAGCATATTTATCTGAACAATTTAAATGTGAAAAACCATATAATGTTTTACTAAATCTAAAAAAAGATGATAAAATATTTGAAGCAATTGAACAGTTGTTTGATTCGTTGATAGATTTTACGAAAAAACCCCCGTCAAATTGTATAGAGTGGTCAGATATCTCAGTATTGGAAAAAGTATTGAATAAAACATACGAAGGGTAGAATAAATGGATAAATAATATTAAAGAGTTCAAAGCAAGTATTCAAAAAAGACAAATTGAAAAAGGAGATAAATAATGAAAATACCTTACGCTGCGCCGGTTTTTGGAAGTGCACGTTTTAACTGCCCGCATTGTAATGCTTTTTCCAATTTTACGTGGTCTCATGCATGTATATCAAAACCACCTGGTTTTTTAGATATTCAAGGGTTTATTTTCTGTTTTTGTTTGCACTGTCAACAATACTCTATATGGCATAATCAAATTATTATATATCCTGATTACAGTACGGCCACTATGCCGACCGATAACATGCCCGAAGATGTAGCTACAGATTATTTGGAAGCAAGAAATATTGTTGATCGTTCCCCGCGCTCTGCTTGTGCACTATTAAGGTTATCTCTGCAAAAATTAATGAAGCATTTAGGAGAAAAAGGAAATAATACAAATGATGATATAGCAAGTCTTGTGAAAAAGGGGCTTCCGGAAGAATTACAAAAAGCTCTTGACATAATACGTGTTTGTGGAAATAATGCCGTTCATCCTGGAGAAATAGATTTGAAAGATGATATTGATACTGCCCTTAAGTTGTTTGATTATATAAATCATATTGTTGATTTAAGAATAACTAAACCAAAAGAAATTACTGAGTTGTGGAACAAAAAAATTCCCGATACAGCAAAAAAGGCTATTGAAAATAGAGATAAATAAATTACTATGAATGATTTTAAAAATGAAAGGAAAAGGAGTTGTTTATGTTAAATATCCTATTTCCAAACAAAACGATAAATGATACTAAAGAAAAAGAGATAGAAAAGATAAGAGAAGGAATCGTATCTTTTGATGAATTATTGTCTCCCTTAGAAAAAGATAATATTAATATATTAATAGACAAAAAAACTGGAGCGTATTATTATGAATGTCATATTTTGGCAAGAAAATTAGTTGATAATAGTACTATCGATGTTCCTTTGGACCCAGAAATTCAACCTGATTATAGGGCGAATAGAGACATTTACGAAGATCATTCTGCATACATACAAATGAAAGAAGATGCTTTGAAAGGACGAGGATTTAGCAATATTGTCGCAGAATATAATAGTGAATATGACAAGGAGCATCCTTTGAAAATTATAGGAGGACAACATCGTTTTATAGCTATAAAAGAAGCGTTAGATAAGGGTATTAATGAATATCATGGTATTAAAGTATACTTTAGATTGAATACTGAACAACGACTTGATGTTCAATTAATATCAAATACTAATATAGCGGTAGCCGGAGATTTACTTGATAGAATGTATGAAACTGTTAAAGGTCCTGAATTGCGAAATTGGTGTCAAAGAGTTGGATTATTAGAAGAAGGGCAAGATTTTGCTGATAAAAAACAACGCGGAAGTCAAATCACTGTCCGTGGAGCAAGATCTTTTATAGTAAGTTATTTTGAAGGCAGAAAAATTGATACAAATATTTATGAAAAAGTTAAACCAGAACCATTATTAGCAAAAACGGGCGGCATGGATGAACAATGGGATACTTTACGAAATAGTAATCCTAAGTTATGGGAAGATAATGGTTTATTAGAAGCTGGAAAAGCATACGCAACGTTATACGACGCACAGTATGATTATATAACAAATAAAAAAGGTAGTCAAGAATATGCAGATAAAGCATTAAACCATGCAATAATAACATCTTGGGCATATATAGCGGGTGTGCTTTATAATAACAAATTAAGATTAAAAAGACATTTTGAGTTATATAAGAATTCTAAAACCGACCCATTAAATGCAGTAGCATTAGCGGGGGGAAGACATAAAACAGATCCTCAAAATTATCGTGGATTGGGTACTAGAACTGATATGAAAGAAAGAGGTCGTCTTGCTGAGCTGTTTTTTGCGCAAGCGGAAAAAGGGGATGGGATAAGTTCGCCGTTGGTGGATTTTGCTATAAAAAAATATCATGCTAAATTAGCCACATTAGAAGTTGCTGATGCTGAAAGTAAATTAAGTTAAGATATGATTAATTTTGACGAATATTCATTGAAATTACTTGAAGAAGCAAAAAGATTTTTAGAAAAAGCAAAAACAGAAAATTCTGATGATGGTGTCAATGCTTATTTAAATGCTTCTTTATTATTATCCTTCTGCTCTTTAGAAGCCTTTATAAATTCAATAGTATGTGAATTTTGTGATTGCCAATCTATATTTACGGTTTACGAAAAAGCATTTCTAAAGGAAAAAAAAGTATGTTTTAAACATGGTGAATTTATAATTTCCAACGAATTGAAAATGTCTAGGCTAAAAGAAAGAATTGAATTATTATATCACAGATTTAATAAAATAAAATTAAAACAATCCGATGTTTGGTGGCAACATTTATTAAACGGAATAGATTTACGCAATGAATTAATTCATCCAAAGAAAACATATATTTTATCAATTCAAGATGTTGAAAATGTATTAAAATCAATAATCAGTTGTATTGATATTTTATTTAAAGCAGTTTATAAGAAGAAATTTCCAACTGCTAATAAGGGAGTAGATTCAACTCTTGGTTTTTAAATGTCATAACAGGAATATGTTTTCCCTTTTTAAATAAATTAGCATAAATTTAGGTAAATAATTAGGTATATTACGATCATTGAAGAACGCGAACAAGAAAGGAGGGAAAAAAGATGTCGAATGAAAGAATAACTGAAGATTTTTTTAGGGATAATGTAAAAAAAGATGAATTATATAAAAAGGGTAGAATTATACTTGAAGAACAAGCTTCTAAAAATATTAAAATAGATAAACTTTTAAAATATGCATCAAAAAATGGGAGCGGGTGTGGAAGACCTGAATTTATAATTCAGTATAAAGAAAATTCTGATTTGATTATTATTGTTGAATGCAAGCCGGGTATTCCGTTTCATATATCAAAAGAAGGAAATAAATATAAAGCCTATGCTGTAGACGGTGTTTTATTATACTCTTCATTTTTATCTAAAGAATATGATGTACTTTCTATTGCAATAAGTGGTGAGGATAAAAATAATTTAAGAATTTCTCATTATTTACAATTAAAAGGAACTAAAGAATCTTATAAAATATTTGAAGAAGATAAATTATTATCTTTAAACGAATATTTAAATGGATATAAAACAAATGAAAGTAAATTTAATCAGGATTATCAAGAATTATTAAAATATTCGAAAGTTCTTAATGATATATTGCATTCAATAAAAATTCCTGAATCTCAAAGGAGTCTTTTAATTAGTGGTGTTCTTATTGCTCTAACGGATAAAGCATTTTGTAGTGCCTATAAACTCCAAAAACCTAAAGATCTGTCTGAAAATTTGATTAACACAATCAAAAATAAATTGACAGATGTCCAAAATGAACATATATCGGAAATAATAACAACTTATAGTTTTATTAAAACACATACAATAATATCTAAAGAAGAAAATAAATTAAGAGATATAATCACAGAAATAGATGAAAAAATAAACAATTTTCTGAAAACATATAAGTATTATGATATTCTCGGACAATTTTATATCGAATTTTTAAGATACGCCAATAATGATAAGGGGCTGGGAATTGTTCTAACCCCTCCACACATTACAGAATTATTTTCTGATATTGCTAACGTTAATAGGGGTAGTGTGGTTTTAGATAATTGTACCGGGACTGGCGGATTTTTGATTTCTGCTATGCGAAAAATGATTAAAGATGCTAAGGGAGACAGCAAAAAAGAAAAACAGATTAAAGATAAACAACTTATTGGAATTGAATTTCAACATGAAATTTTTGCTTTGATATGTTCTAATATGTATATTCATGGGGATGGAAGAAGTAATTTATTAAAGGGTTCTTGTTTTGATGATAACGTTATAAATCAAGTTAAAAGATTTAAACCAAATGTGGGATTTTTGAATCCACCTTATAAGGCGACTAAAACCGATCCGGAAGAGTTAGAGTTTGTATTAAACAATCTTTCTATGCTTCAAAAAGGTTCTTTCTGTGTTGCAATCGTGCCGATGAGTTGTGCTTTATCTCAGAGTGGGATTGGACTTACATTAAAAGAAAAATTATTGAGAGAGCATACATTAGAGGCTGTTTTTTCTATGCCAACAGAATTATTCCATAATTCAGATGTGGGAGTAAATACTTGCGTAATGGTTTTTAAAGCTAAAGAAAAACATTCGAATAATTATAAGACTTATTTTGGATATTGGAAAGATGACGGTTTTATTAAAAGAAAATCTGGGAGAGATGATTATAAAAACAAATGGAATGAAATTAAGAAGTATTGGTTAGAAAATTATAAAAATAAAGAAGAAGTTGAAGGGTTTAGTGTTAAAAAATATGTAACAGCAACTGATGAGTGGTGTGTTGAAGCATATATGGAAACGGACTATTCTAAATTAAATCAAAAAGATTTTGAAAACACATTAAAAGAGTATGTTGTCTTTGAGGTATTAAACAATGACTAAATTAAAAGACTTATTTAATATTTCTTATGGGAATCAACTGGATTTAAATAAGTTAGAGGTTCTTGATAATAAATATGAGGAGGGAATAAATTTTATTAGTAGAAGTTCTTCTAATTTGGGTGTGGTTTGTAAAGTAAAATATGTTTTTGGGAAGACTCCTTTTAAAAAGGGGAGCATAACTGTAACTTTGGGTGGAGAATATCTTTTATCCGCATATCTTCAAAAAGATGATTTTTATACTTCTCAAAATATAAAAGTTTTAACGCCCAAACAGTCAATGTCCGATATTGAAAAAATATTTTATTGTTATGTGATTCAGTCTAATAGGTTTAGATATTATTCTCACGGAAGAGAAGCTAATAAAACTTTGGATGATCTCAAAATACCCTCTATACGAGAAATTCCCTCTTGGATATATTCGGCAAAAATTGTTAAATTGAAAAAAGAAGCAATTGTTTCTAAAAAATATGAATTGAATGTTAAGGATTGGAAATGGATTAAGGTTTCTGATTTGTTTGAAGTGTGTGGTACAAAACATATTATTACTGAAAATATTTCAGAGTATGAAAAAGGAAATCACCCTTTTGTAGTTACATCTTCAAGGAATAACGGGATTGAAGGATTTTATAATTATTATACTGAAGAGGGAAATGTTTTAACAATAGACTCGGCAACCGTCGGAACTTGTTTTTATCAAAAATTAAATTTTTCTGCTAGTGATCATGTAGAAAAACTAATACCTAAATTTAATTTAAATATGTATAGTGCGTTATTCTTAACAACAATAATCAATTTAGAACAGAAAAGATACGGTTATGGACGAAAATTTTCTCAAAAAAGAATTAAAGAAACAAAAATAAAGCTTCCTGTTGATAATAAGGGTGGCCCCGATTGGCAATTTATGGAAGATTACATAAAATCATTGCCCTACAGTTCAAATCTTTAGACAATATTAATGCTTTACTGTGGTAGAACAACTAATAAGGAGTTGAAATAAAATAGGGGAACAGATATGATAGATAAAAAGCTTACAAAGATTGAAAACAAAATCATTGAAGTAAGAGAACAAAAAGTGATTCTTGATAATGATGTGGCTGAGATTTATGGTGTAGGAACGAAAGATATAAACCGTGCTGTAAAAAATAATCGCAAGAAGTTCCCAGAAGGATATGTATTCTCTCTTTCGCAAGAAGAGAAATTAGAGGTGGTGAAAAATTTTCACCACCTTGAAAAGATTAAATTTTCACCACAACTTCCCAAAGCATTTACCGAAAAGGGACTTTATATGCTTGCCACGATATTGAAGAGTCCCATGGCTACCTAAACAACAATATACATTATTGAAACTTTTGCAAGAATTAAGAATCTCTCACAAAATATCTGGAGAATAAAACAGTTTTATCAAGCATACTGCGATAATTTAAAACTCTCACCACAGGTGAGAGAAATCGACTGGGCATATAATGTTATAAATATTTACATTTAATTTCTGGAGGTATAATGAAAGCCCTGGTAATGAGTCAAAAAATAGAAGGCATGATTTATTTCATCAGAGGACAAAAGGTAATGCTTGACCACGACTTAGCGGTACTTTATGATGTGCCCACAAAAGTATTAATTCAAGCAGTAAAAAGAAATATTAAAAGGTTTCCATCTGATTGTGTGTTTCAATTAAATAAAGTGGAATTACAAAATTGGAGGTCACAAATTGTGACCTCCAATCCATTTACTAAAATGGGCTTGAGAAGGTGTCCATATGCTTTTACTGAACAGGGTGTTGCAATGCTATCTGGTATTTTAAATAGTGATAGAGCAATTACAGTAAACATACAAATAATGAGAACATTTACTAAACTACGTGCATTAATTTCTACACACAAGGACTTACAGCGGAAAATAGAAGAAATGGAAAAGAAATACGACCACCAATTTAAAATAGTATTTGATGCTATCCGGCAAATAATAGCACCACCCGAACCAAAGAGAAAGAAAATAGGCTTCATGTAAAATAAAAGCACCAAGAGGTAAAAATGCAATACCAATACAAACGAGAACCATTGTCCAGCGATGATGCAAATAAGCTGGTAAATGCCTGTAATA
>Ga0156809_1117_pt1 | contig 10520 bp, 10 predicted proteins | sample RifOxyD2_FD_112110 | JGI IMG/M metagenome (GOLD analysis project Ga0156809, IMG submission 112110) | Elusimicrobia bacterium RIFOXYD2_FULL_34_15
CGAAGATGTATCAGCAATATGGCGAATAGCCATGTTTATTGATGACACGTTTATCGAAGGCGGATAAACATTTTGGAGTCCGTCCGACTGACTGGCGGAAGTGGCGGATTACTGGCGGGTCAAGACATTTTTAGATTTGGTGGCCCCGCTTTGCGGGGTAACTCGCAAGACGGCATAAAACTCTTAGTTGAGTTTTATGCTAGCGACCCTACGGGTAAATTTTGAAGCAAAATTTAGTTAGGAGGTAAAGTATGTGCAGAATGTTAGGTGTTGTTTCAAAAGACAAAATATCATATACGTTGCTTGATAGTTTCAAGCAACTTGCTTTAACCGGAAGGATAAAAAAGAATATGACAGAAGGTCATCAGGACGGGTGGGGCATTGCAGGATATCTTGGAGAACGTGCTGTTCATTTTGGGAGAAGTTGCAAAAATGTTTTGGAAGATATTGATAGTTTTGTTGCATCTTCGCATAAAGCAATAATCTCAAATTCCAAAATTACTGTTGCGCATCTCAGAAAAGCATCGGAAGGCGATTTAAGGATAGAAAATACACATCCGTTTATATCTGATGATTTTGTTTTTTGCCATAACGGGACTATTTATAATTCTGAAAAACTTATTTTATCTAACTGTAATTATGAAGGAACAACTGATAGTGAAAGGTTTTTAAAATTTCTGTTAAGTAAAATTGCAAACGTAAGTAAAAAAAGATATCCGGAAATTATTAAATCAGTTATAGAGGAGATAAAAGAAAAATGTAAATTTACTTCGTTGACATTCCTTCTAAGTGATGGGGAAAACTTAATTGGATATAGAAATTACTGTGAAGATAGGGAATATTATACGTTATATCATTCTAATCAAAAGGGCTTAAGTATTATATGTTCAGAAGAACTTCCCGGGTTTGAATGGACATTAATGGAAAATGAAGAGCTGATTATTTTTGACAAAAATGGAGAATCAAATGAATTTCGAGAAATTTTTAAAAGAGGTTAAAGTAGAATTGGGACAAATAGCTTTTAAATTTAGTCGATATAATAATTATATGGATGAGGATGATTTATTGAGTGAAATGGTTTTGCATCTATGGAAGAGATGGTACGAGAGGGGTTTTAATAACAAAACCAAAAGCTATGTTATTCAGTCATGCTATTTCTATCTAAGAAATTATTTGCGAATTAATGAAGATAAAAAATGCAGATTCATTAATATCGATGAATGTATTGGCGATGACGGTTTATCTTATGAAGAAATAATTCCCGATAATTCTGTGCCTATTCTTGAGTCAATTGAAGAAAATACAATTTTTCAAAAGATATCAAATAATGGTTTAAGTAGCATTGAAAGAGAAATTTTTAAATTGCTGTATGATGAATATACGGTTAGGGAAATCGGTGAGATGTTAAGTATTTCACACACGATGGTTATTAAACATAAAAAAAATATTTTGAAAAAGGTTTCCAAGTATTATGATTATTTACTTGTATAATATAGAACTGAATATTTTGGGACATTGTTGTCCTCTAAGCCAAAGATGTCTACTTACCCCAAAGTTGGGTAGTAGATTTTTTATTTTTTTGAGTCCCCTACTGGAGACACAAAAAAATAACCCGCCGATGACTCAGTGGCGGGTCAACAATTGAGTCCCCTACTGGAGAAAACATAAGGATTTACCCCGTAAAACGGGGTTGCAGTCTCGTTCGGTGCAGTAGCTCCGAACTTCGAGTGCAAAAAAATAACCCGCCGAGCCCCCACCACTGAACCGTTGGTGGGCAAGAAAGTTGTAATGGTGGAAGTGGCGGGTAACTAAATGGAGGAAATAACATGTCTAATTTAAGATGTTTGATTCTTATATGCTTTCAAATGATGATAATGCAGTTTTTAAATGCTACTCCGTCAACTCAGATCTGGAATCCGTCAACCGATATTCAAGGTTATAAAACGGTTCATCTGGGGATAGATAATTACTTTTCTGTATTGGAAAACGATACAAAGGCATACGCATTGGGGACCGATGTTGGATTAACTTATGGAATTTATAATAATCTGGAAGTAGGTATTGATATTATAGAACCGGCGGTTAATCCTTTCTTGTTTAATGCCAAGTATGGTATTCCGGAAAAAAAATCTTTGCCTGCCGTAGCAATCGGAGTTTTTAATGTTGGAACAAAAAAAGATGTTACGGATTACAACATCATATATGCAGTGATAGCAAAAAGTTTTTTACCTATTGGCAGATTATCGCTTGGATATTATACCGGAAACGACAAGTTGCTGGTGGATGAAAATGGCAAGAAAGCGAATGATGGAGTAATAGTAAGTTGGGACAAAATGTTGACAACTAAAATCTGGACTTCATTGGATTATGCATCAGGTAAGAGTTTTTACGGTAGTTTTACTCCGGGTTTTTCATACACATTTTCATCAAATACCAGTGTGATATTTGGGTACGTTATTTATAATAACGATAAGGTGAATATCAACAATCAGTTCACTACCCAGTTGGATATTAATTTCTAAGAGGAGAAAATTATGTTTAGAAAATATATAAAATTATTTTTAATGGGATGTTTGTTTTATTTAGGAATTATAATGCCGTCGAATGCTATAGCTGAAACTAATACTGTCGGTTCCGCTATAACGTTTACTCAGGATATTAATAATGCAATTCTGAATAATAAGATTGCATTGGACACAGTTTGGGTTTTAGTAACTGCATTCCTTGTATTTTTTATGAATCTTGGATTTGCAATGGTGGAATCAGGATTGTGTAGAGCTAAAAATGCTGTTAATATACTTGCGAAAAATTTCATAGTGTTTGCCATATCTTCTTTAGCATTTTGGATTTTGGGATGGGGATTGATGTTCGGAGATGGAAATGTATTTTTAGGGCTAAAGGGTTTACTTTGTGTTTCTGGGGTTGATAATAGTCCTGCTACTGGGATGGCTTATCAAGGGGTTTACTCAGCGTTAAATTGGACATCTGTTCCTTTATGGACAAAGTTTTTGTTTCAGCTTGTTTTTGCCGGTACTGCTGCAACTATTGTTTCTGGCGCAGTAGCTGAAAGGATAAGGTTTTATTCGTTTATAATATTTTCTTTTATTATAGTTGGTTTAATGTATCCGATTACCGGACACTGGATATGGGGTGGTGGATGGTTACAGAAGTTAGGTATGTGGGATTTTGCAGGTTCCAGTGTAGTTCACTCGGTTGGCGGGTGGGCTGCGCTTGCCGGAATACTACTTCTTGGACCTAGAACTGGAAAATATCGCGTAGACGGTTCGGTAAATCCAATATATGGACATAATATGTCGATGGCAACATTGGGTGTTTTTGTGTTATGGTTCGGATGGTTTGGATTTAATCCGGGTTCTACTATGGCTGCAGTTTTCAATGATATTGGTAGAATAGCTGTTACGACAAATAGTGCAGCAGCAGCAGCAACCTTAAGTGCAACTATTACAGCATGGATAGTTTTAGGAAAGCCAGATTTATCAATGATATTGAATGGATGTCTTGCAGGACTTGTGGCTATTACTGCATCTTGTGCTTTTGTGAGTGTAGGTTCTTCTGTAATTATAGGATTAATTGCCGGAATTTTGGTTGTATTCGCTGTATTGTTTTTTGACAAATTAAAAATAGATGATCCTGTTGGTGCTCTTTCGGTGCATTTGGTAAATGGTGTTTTTGGAACTATAGCGGTAGGACTTTTTGCTCAGAGTTCAATTATGCCGGGAACTACCGGCAATGGTTTATTTTTTGGCGGTGGCACCAAATTATTATTTGCTCAGTCAATCGGTGTTGTTGCCGTAGGGGTTTTTACATTTGTTGTTGCATTAATATCGTGGTTTATAATAAAAATTTTCTTTGGTATACGTGTAAGTCGCGAAGAAGAAATCGCAGGGCTTGATGTAGGTGAACATGGGATGGAAGCATATCCAGATTTCCAAACATTTTTAACGAAATAATTGAGGAGGATAGTATGAAGATGGTAATTGCAATAATTCAGCCGGAAAAATTGCCGGATGTAAAAAAAGCTTTATTTGATGCAGAAATACATAAAATGACTGTTTCTAATGTGATTGGTTGTGGTCAGCAGAAAGGATATAAAGAAACTTATCGTGGAGCAATTAGTGAGGTTACATTACTTAAAAAGGTTAGAATTGATATAGCAGTTAATGATAGTTTTGTTAAACCTACTGTTGATGCAATAATTAAAGGTGCAAGAACCGGTAAGATTGGTGATGGTAAAATATTCGTTCAAGATCTTCCTGAATGTATTAGAATAAGAACCGGTGAAGAAGGAAGTGAAGCTATAGGATAAGATAATTTAAATTTAAAGTATGGAAGACAAAGAATTAATTGAAAAAATCCGTCTTGTAAAAGAAAAAAACGGATATACATTATACGACCTGTCAAGAAAAATAGACATTCAAGTGCCTACTTTAGAGCGGTGGCTTAAGACAGGTCGTATAAATAAAGTTTATGCAAAGATAGTTAAAGAGAGATTAGGTATAGTTTAAGCTGATCTAAAATATTCTGTCTAAATATTTTTGCTTAAAAAATCTCATTTGATTAAGCAATTGAATAAACATTTGTAAAAGGAGGGGGAATGAGCACAAATATAAATTATGGTGATACAGCTTGGATTTTAATTTCTACGGCGCTTGTTATGTTGATGACAGCGCCGGGGTTGGCTTTTTTCTATGGAGGTTTAGTCAGGAGAAAAAATGTTTTATCAACAATGATGCAATCGTTTTTTCTTTTGTGTATGATAAGCATTCAATGGATTTTGTTTGGGTACAGTTTAGCATTTGGGCCCGATATCGGGGGTTTTATTGGTAATCTTTCATGGATTGGTCTTAAAGGTGTAGGCATGCTTCCAAACCCGGATTATGCTGCATCTATTCCGCATCAGTTATTTATGGTTTATCAAATGATGTTTGCAGTAATTACTCCGGCATTAATTACAGGTGCGTTTGCAGAAAGAATAAAATTTTCTACTTTTGTAGTTTTTAGTTTATTATGGGCTACACTGGTTTATGATCCGGTAGCGCACTGGGTATGGGGAATGGGCGGTTGGCTTAGAACAATGGGAGCGTTAGATTTTGCAGGTGGTACGGTAGTCCACGTTTCTTCCGGAATTTCTGCATTAGTATTTGCATTAATGATTGGTAAGCGGAAGGGTTATCCTGACAATGTGATACCACCGCATAATATGACTTTTACTTTATTAGGTGCATCTTTGTTGTGGTTTGGTTGGTTTGGATTTAATGCCGGTAGCGCACTGGGAGCAAATGAACTTGCAGTTTCTGCTTTTATTGCGACAAATACAGCAGCTGCTGCAGCGGCATTGACTTGGATAATTATCGAATGGATAATTGCAGGAAAGCCGACAGTCCTTGGTGGTGCAACAGGTGCGGTTGCAGGCCTGGTTGCAATAACTCCATCGGCAGGTTTTGTTACACCCATTTCTGCAATTTTTATTGGAATTTTGGTAGGCCTGGTTTGTTATACTTCAGTTGTTGTAATAAAACAAAAATTTAAATATGATGATAGTCTTGATGCATTCGGAGTTCATGGCGTTGGCGGAACTTTAGGTGCTTTATTAACTGGTTTGTTTGCTCAAAAAATAGTTAATGCTGCCGGGAATAATGGCTTATTATTTGGTAATCCATCGCAATTAAAAATCCAATTTATCGGAGTTATTGCTACTATTGGTTACTCAGTTACTGTAACTTATATACTGCTTAAAATTCTGGATAAAATAATGGGTCTAAGAGTTGAAGAAAAAGATGAAATGATGGGTCTGGATAATACACAGCATAAAGAAAGTGCGTATACATTAATTGATTGATATAATATTAATTATATCAGGGAGGAAAAATGAAATATGTAATAGCGATTATTCAAGCATATAGATTGGAAGAAGTAAAGCAAGAACTTTATAAAGCAGAAGTTAATTTACTAACTGTGAGTGAGGTTTTGGGTCATGGCAGACAGAAAGGTGTTACAGAGTATTATAGGGGGATAAAGGAAAATGGCAATCTTTTGAAAAAAATTAAATTAGAAATTGCTGTAAATGAAAATTTTGTTAAACCGACTATTGACGCTATTATAAAAGGCGCTAGAACCGGAGAAACGGGTGATGGTAAGATTTTTATATTGGATTTAAATGAATGCGTCAGAATAAGAACCGGAGAAACCGGGAACGTTGCAATAGGATAAGAATTATACTTTTAACATATTCAAAAAGGGGAGGTGATGAGTTTTTTGCGATAGCATTGACATGATTTTTCAAATTTAGTATAATATTTTAAGTTTATAAAATCCCGTTAGAGATGTGTTTGATGGGGTAAAGGAGAGTTAATATGTCAGATAGAGAAATAATTATTTCTGAAATTACTAACCAAAGGGAGCTGTGTCAGACGATAAGTACGGAAATGAAAGGCAAACCTATTTCAGATATTTACGGTATAGATTCTTTTAATGATGAGGCAATGAAAAAATATTTGCCTTACAAAGCATACGAAGCGTTAAAGAAAATTATCAAAGAAGGCGGACGTGTTGATCCAACATTGGCAGAAGAGGTTGCGCAGGGTTTAAAAGAATGGGCAATAGATAGAGGTGCAACACATTTTACACATTGGTTTCATCCGATGACAGGTTTAACAGCGGAAAAACACGACAGCTTTTTGAGCTTTAGTAAAGAAGGAAAAGTTATAGAACGTTTTTCCGGAAGCAATCTTATACAAGGCGAACCAGATGCTTCAAGTTTTCCGAGCGGTGGTTTAAGAAGTACATTCGAAGCGAGAGGATATACCGCATGGGATCCGACATCACCGGCTTTTCTAACTGAAGGTGTAAATGGTACAACCCTTTGTATTCCCTGCGTGTTTTTATCGTATACAGGTGAAGTTCTAGATAAAAAGGCTCCGCTTCTTCGTTCGATTGACAGACTAAGTGAAGTTGCAGTAAAAATATTGCATCTTTTTGGTAACAAAAAAATTACAAGAGTTTATTCAACTGTTGGACCGGAACAGGAATATTTTTTAGTTGATAAAGCTTATTATAATAGAAGGCCGGATCTTATTATAACAGGTAGAACTTTGTTCGGTGCAAAACCGCCAAAGGGTCAGGAAATGGAAGACCATTATTTTGGCAGTATTAGAGAAAGAATTCTTGCCTTTATGCATGATTCAGAGCTTGCACTTTTTAAACTTGGTATTCCTGTTAAGACAAGACATAATGAAGTTGCTCCTGCTCAGTTCGAAATAGCACCGTTATATGAAGATTGCAATGTTGCTACAGACCACAACCAGACATTGATGGAGACATTAAAAAAAGTTGCAAATAGGCACAATCTTGCATTGTTGTTACATGAAAAACCGTTTTTAGGTATCAATGGTTCCGGAAAACACAATAACTGGTCAATGGCAGATTCCGAAGGTAATAATCTGCTTGAACCCGGAAAAACGCCGCATCAGAATTTACAATTTCTGGCGTTTCTAATGGCAACGATAAAAGCTGTTTACAAATATTCAGATTTATTAAGAGCAACAGTAGCAACAGCAGGTAATGATCACAGATTAGGTGCAAACGAAGCTCCGCCTGCAATAATTTCTGTGTTTTTAGGTGAACAGCTAACAAATATTTTAAATAATTTAGAAACAAATAAGAAAACAGATTATAGTGATAAAGCGATTATAGATCTTGGAATCAGCAAAATGCCTGCAATAAGCAGAGATAACAGTGATAGAAACAGAACTTCACCGTTTGCATTTACAGGTAACAAATTTGAATTTAGAGCAGTTGGTTCTTCGCATTCTATCGCAATGGCAAATTACACGTTAAATGTAATTGTTGCTGATATCTTAAATGAATTTTATATCGCATTAGAGACTAATCTGAAAAAGGAAAAGGATTTTAATAAAGCTGTATTAAAAACAATTATACCTTTAATAACCGAAACAAAACCTGTTAGGTTTGAAGGGAATAATTACGATCCCGCATGGGAAAAAGAGGCAAAAAGAAGAGGATTGCCTAATAAGAAAAATACTCCTGAATCTCTGAAAGATTTAGTTAGCAAAAAAAATAAAGAAGTATTTGCAAAATTGAATGTTTTAAGCGAAGTAGAATCGGAATCTATTTATACGATTCTATTGGAGCAATATATAAAAGTTGTTAACTTTGAAGCTGAAACAGCTTTAATGATGGCAAAAACAATTGTATTGCCCAGTGCTGTAAAATATCAGAGTGTTATTTCAAAGTCGGTTAAAAATTTAGGTTTAATAAAGGGGATAGATGCTAAAGTGATTAAAAAAGAATCGGAGATGATCGCTGCATATTCTACCCTTGTAGCAGAACTATATGAAAAGATTGGCAAACTTGAAGCTACACTCGATAGAAGAGAAAAAATAAAAGATGAAGATGAAAAGGCAGATTTTTACTGTAAAGAAGTTCTTCCTTTAATGTCCGATCTTAGAGAAACTGTTGATGCTCTAGAAGAACAAACCGGGGATGAATATTGGTCGCTTCCAAAATACAGAGAAATGCTTTTCGTTTATTAAGATTGTTAAAAAATTTAACAATCTCTGATTACACCGATTAAAGGGCAAGATTGCACAGATTAGGTAACGACTGTCGTATCTATGTAATCGATGTAAAAAATCTGTGTAATTGTATTTAAAATAATATGTGTTCAATTGCTGGCATAATTGATGAAAGCGGTAAACGCTTTTCCGGTAGCGAGATAATTTGCGCAATACAGAAAATGTTTATAAGGGCAAATGGTCTTGGCGGCGGATTTGCAGCTTATGGAATTTATCCCGAAAATAAGGATGATTTTTGTTTTCATATCATTTATAATGATGAACTGGTGAAAAAAGAAACTGAAAATCAACTCCAACGGGAATTTGATATTGTTAAATCGGAACCGATTCCAACAAAATCTGTAAAAGAGATTATAAATCGTCCGCTTTTGTGGAGATACTTCGTTAGAGTAAAAGAAGGTATAAAGAAACATTTTTATGAAATGACTGAAGAAGATATAGTTATGCGTTCGGTCATGAAAATAAACGGTGCTTTGTCAGGTGCTTTCATTATATCTTCCGGTAAAAACATGGGGATATTCAAAGGAGTGGGGTTTGCTTCGGATATCGGGAAGTTTTACAGATTAGAAGAATATGCCGGATACTGCTGGGTTGCGCATGATAGGTTTCCAACGAATACTCCCGGCTGGTGGGGTGGCGCACATCCTTTCGGACTTTTAAATTTCTCATTGGTACACAACGGAGAAATTTCATCTTACGGAATAAACAAAAGATATCTTGAAGGATTTGGATATAAACTCACACTCCGCACCGATTCAGAAGCAATACTATATCTTTTTGATTTACTTTTACGAAAGCACAATTTACCTATAGAAATTGCTCACAAGATTTTGTGTCCTCCGTTGTGGTCTGAAATCGAAAGAATGTCCGAAGATGAGAAGAAATTTTATCAGACGATGCGGGTAATTTATGGAAGCGCTCTTATAAACGGACCGTCCGCTATAATAGTTGCCGACGGTAAAATGATGTTCGGATTTACAGATAGAATTAAGTTAAGGCCTTTGGTTGCATCCAGGGCAGGAACAAAATTTTACCTTGCAAGCGAGGAATGTGCAATTCAGGAAGCTTGTCCAATTAAAGGAAATGTGTATTTCCCTAAAGCGGGCGAACCGGCAATCGGTTATGTTAGGAATCATAAATAGTAGTAGTAGTTCATCTGTGTAATCGCTTTTTAAAATCTGTGTAATCAGTATTTAAAATATGAGAAAAACATTAACATTTCCAGATTTTACAGTTGTTAGAGATCCGGATAAATGCATTCAATGCGAGGTCTGTGTTAGACAATGCGCATTTGATTCACATTCTTTCGATAAGGATACAAATAAGGTTGAAACCGATTTTTCAAAATGTGTAGGTTGTTTGAGATGCGCGACAATGTGTCCTACGGGAGCATTAAGCGTTTCTGAATATCCCCAGACAATCAGAAAAAATCGTAACTGGAGTGAAAAACAACTTAAAGAATTATATAAACAGGCAGAAACCGGCGGAATTTTATTAACAGGTATGGGTACGGATAAAGATTATAAAATTATCTGGGATCATATACTTCTTGATGCTGCGCAGGTTACCAATCCGTCAATTGATCCATTACGTGAACCGATGGAGTTACGAACGTATCTAGGAAGTAAGCCTGAAGAGATTGAGTTTATTAATAATAAGGATATAAAATTAAAAAATAATCATAAAATAAAGAATAATGTGCCACCTCAATTAAAACTTGATACACCTATACTTTTTTCAGCAATGAGTTATGGCGCTATTTCATTAAACGTATGCCGTGCTTTGGCAAAAGCGGCTGAAGAATGCGGGATTTATTACAATACAGGCGAGGGTGGCCTGCATAAAGAACTTTATAAATATAGTAAGAATACAATTGTTCAGGTTGCTTCCGGTAGATTTGGAGTA
>Ga0156809_1082_pt1 | contig 7004 bp, 3 predicted proteins | sample RifOxyD2_FD_112110 | JGI IMG/M metagenome (GOLD analysis project Ga0156809, IMG submission 112110) | Elusimicrobia bacterium RIFOXYD2_FULL_34_15
AATTTGGGAATTACAGGTTGGAAGCGACAGCATATTACGAAGGCACGACTGCGAAAACAATTAATATAATACCGAGTAATGCAACAATAACAGTGAACTTTAATAAAACGTCTTATAAAATAAGGGAAAATCTTGGTTTTGATGTATCGGTCTTTGCAGGCGGAAAATTTCAGCAAAAAGATTTGCAAGTGATTACACAGATAACAGCATTAAATTACACAGATGAAAAAACGAAGACCTTAAATCCAGGTGAAGTATATACATCTACCCATGTAGTAAATATACCGGGAACGATAACGGCGGGGACGTATGAGGCGAGAGTAAAGTTGGTGCATCCGCCAGCTGGCGGAGGGGATAGCATTGAAAAAACATTCAATTTCACGGTGCCGCCGGCGAATTTGGCGATTGTAAGGTCAGGGCGAGATTCTTCGTCTGGGACTCAGAATGACACCTTTTGGCAGGCGGGGCAGACGGGAAACATCAGAGTAGAAAACACCGGTGGAGTGGATGGTCAGTGGGATTATGTGTTACGGTTATATAACTATGAAGAATTACCTGTTTATGAGAAACAGGGAACTACGATTTCGTTAAATCCGAGTTTTGCGACCCCATTAGAGCCAGGAAGTTTGTCGGCTCTAACGGGGCAGGGCGAACAGGAAATTTTCTTTGACCTGTCGGACCAATTGAAAAGCGGGAATAGTTAGCCCAGCCCGATCCCGCATCGGGCGCTGGCGGTAGTTTAAAATAAAATGTGATTTTTGTCACATATGTTGATTTCGCTTGATTTGATATTTTAAATCAAGTATCATTTGTAAAGTTGAAAAATAAAAATGATGGCCCGCTTGCAAGAGACATCAGAAAAATTTTAAGATTTAATATTTTTCTGATATGCTTCGGGGTTAAATTGAGGTTATAAAAGCTTAAGGACAATTTAAGGGGGAAATTTAAATAATGAAAAAGATAATTTTAGGGATTGGGATGTTAGTTTTCAGTCAATTTGGTTTTTGTGAGTTAACGCAAGACACGACACATCAGTTGAAACTTGTGAAACTTACAGAAGATGCAATTACAGATGATTCATACAAGCCAATAGCAGGGAAAGAAAAACTGTTGGCAGTGAAAGTGGTAGATCCTTCGACTCCCGATGGTCGCTCAGGACAAGATGGCTCGACAGGTAAAGGTGTTTTTGGCGCAGAAGTGAAGTTTTCTATTCAAGATAAGGATTGTTGTTTTATAGTAGTGTCAACAAAAGAAGTAATTACAAATGAAATAACTGTAAAGACAAATATAATAGGCGAAGTAATAGTATTTTTAAAAGTATCTGATACTAAAAATACAGTTTTAACATCACAAGTGGTTCGACTCTACTTACCACAAGCATTTTTAGTAAATAATCCTACTGAGAAAGTAACTTGGAATATACAGACAGTAGAATTGCCGGAAAGAATAGAAAGGAATTTCTGGCATAAAGCAATAAAAGATAATGAAAATAAGTTACAATCGTACAAAGCAAATTTAGAAATTGATTCAAATGAGCCTGGGCAGCCAACGAAAAGAACGATGAAACTGGAGAGAAAATCAGGGAAAAAACTTAAAGTAATGCCTGACAAAGGCAAGAGTTACGAAACAAATCCAGAAAATTTCTGGTATCCGCCCTTGTATGATACGGAGCCAATAGCATACAATCAAAAAACAAAAACTTTAATAGTAAGGAATATATTAAAGGACGGTAATTTATATCCTTACAGATTATTATATGTAGATTTTCCTGGCGGGATTATAATTAAGGAAGAAAGATATAGATACTTTATGAACGGATTAGTACATAAGTTTGAGACAGAATATTCTGGCTGGGCTGAAAATAGAAAAATAAAGGGCGGATATAGGTACAAAACAAAAATAGAAAAAGGGAACAGCGGGTTAAAAGATGAAAGATATAGAACTACAACTAAAGTAACAGATGCAGAATAATAAATTTTAAAGGAGATTGTGTTATGAAAACAGGAGTAAAGGTAAGTTTGTGGTTGGTAGGGATAGTTATTTTGGTACTAGTAGTAATAATAGGACCGGAGTATGAGTTTGTAACGACATATCCGGCGGCATGTTGGAGTGATGATGGAAAGCAGATAATTTATTTGGAAAACAAGGAATTATCCCAACCATTGAAGCTTGCTGTAGTTAATAGAGCAAGCCGTACGCTAAAATCTGCTACCTACCTTGTGATAATGGATGCTGATGGTAAGAAAAAAAAGGAAGTTGGAAAAGTACCAGACCTAACAAATGAACAAAAAGATTTAATGAAAGGAGGTAGATTGCCGAAAAATGAACTAGAGGAAATGAATAATATAATAGATGAGTTTTATTTAAAGAATTTATCTAAAAATGAGATAATACGATTAAAAAAAGGTTGGCTTGTTTTAAATGAGAAAAATCCAAAAGATGATAGGGTACTTGTGACAGCTAGCACTGAAGTGGGTATTGAAATATTTAAGATAATTTACAAGGATAAGATCGAAAAGAAAATATTGAAGACTTCTATTAGTAAAAGTTATTTATTTATCCCATTCTGGTGGAAGGTGTAATCTATGAAAAGAAAAATATTATTAGTATTATCACTATGTCTATTATTTATTAATGAAGTTAAAGCTGGGAATTACATTCCGTATCCGGTAATATTTGTTCACGGGTTTGCTTCAAGTGATGCTAAAGCATGGACAAACACAAAAAATAATTTAAAAACATATTATCTGGATAGATACGACTACACAAATATTAATCAATTTTTCCCGCAATTTGATTATGAAAGTCGGAATAACGATGATATTACTAAAATTGCTATTGAAGATTTAGGGAATAATGTTGGACAGCGATCTTTAAAAACAACAATAGATTTAGCGATAAGTAATTCTTTCCCAAGCAACTATACGGGAGAGAAAAAAGTCATTCTCGTCTGTCATAGTATGGGTGGGCTGGTTACAAGGTCATTGTTAAAAAAAGACGAGACAGGTGATGGAACTGGCCATTCAGCTCATTATTATCGTGATCTTATTGATAAAATAATATTTATTGGAACACCTCATAATGGTAGTCCTCTCGCCTCAGGAATGTATCTCCTGACACAAGAAAATATTAAATTAGTATCAACATCGGTTGAGCTAATATCTGAAATTTCATATGCTTCACAAATAGGTAGTCAAAACATGGTAGAAGCACTAACAGATTTAAAAGAAAATCTGGATGGTGTTATTATTACCAACGGAGATATAATAACTTTTTATAAAGATCGCGCCGATGTAGATGCCTATGGCAATTCTATCAAAGAGATGGTTGTACCTAGCGATATTGAAAGTAAACTTAAAATTTATGGACAAAATGCTTCAGGTGATTATCCTGTTATGAGAGAAATATCGTCATCTTATCCCGCCGGAAACTCGATAGCAAGTGGGGGTAAGTTATCACAGCTGAGTAGTTCAAATACAAGATTAATTTTAGGTCGGGTAGAACCAACTCGAGATTTAAAATGGTACGTACCGTTTATTTTTGAAGTGGAAGATCAGGTGCAGATGATGAAGTTTAGTGATGTTCCTGCTATCGTGAGTCTCAAAGGGGAATTGTTGGATGATAACCATCTTATAAGTGGGCCAAAAGTTGTAAGTCGTTCATATAATTTTCCTGACCTGAATAATTCGATTGATTGTTTTGAATCACAAGATAACTTGACAGACGGGATAGTAACACTTGCCAGCCAAGCGGGTGTTCCAAGCGATAAAGCGGTACAAATAGTTAATTTTTTACATACTGAAGAAACCGATCAATGGAAAGAGATACTAAAGTTTCTTGATGAACAACCACCCGAGATAGAATTTGTAAACACCGCTGACGACAAAACAATAAAAGAAGGTGGTTATACTAACGCACAGGTAATAAAAATAAAGGTGAAGGAAGGGACGGAAAATAGTGGAATTAGCGGGATAGACAATGTTGTGGTTAAAAGAGGAGATACTTATCCAGAACTTGTAGATAATACCGATAGAGGACTTGAATACGATTACACATTAGGCGGAGGAGTATTTAGGTTGGTTGATGGGATTTATTACGTTCGAGCAACTGATATCGCAGGTAATATAAAACTTTCAACATTCACAATAGACACTGTTAACCCGGATGCAGCAATAACATCACCAAACAGTAATGTTATAACAACAAGATACATAACAATAAGCGGAACAGCATCAGATAACAAAGAATTGCATAAAGTAGACATAACAATAACTAAGACTGATACAAATTCAGAACCGGAATACATATCAAGATTATTAAATGGTGCAGAAACAAATTGGTCTATAGGTAGTTATGAAGTATCAGATGGAAATTGGAAGATTAAGGCGAAAGTATATGATAAAGCAGGGAATGAAACGAGCAAAGAAACAACATTTACAGTAAGAATAGATACAAATACAAATGAAGATGATAGCGGAGAAGGCAACAATGACCCGCGTATCAGAGACAGAGATAATGATGGCTTATCTGATGATATGGAACGACAATTAGGAACAGACCCTAACAATTTTGATAGTGACGGCGGCGGGTTAAATGATGGCGCAGAAATAGCACAGGGTAAGGATCCGCTTGATCCAAGTGATGACAATGCAGTGCCATTCATACAAATAACAAATCCAACTCCCGGACAAATATTTACCACAAGTACAATAGGTGTATCAGGGAATGCAAACACGCATACAAATATACAAATATTAAAAGTAGAAGTAAATGGACAGGACTGCGATATAACGCCGGCGACTGCGGTAGAATTTAGCAAAACAATAGAAGTAAGTGAAGGAAACAACAAAGAAATAGCGGCGACATATACCGACCAAACAGGTAATAAAAAAACAGCACGAGTATATATAACTGTGGATAAAACTCCTCCGGAAGTACATGTATATCCACTACTCAGAGCTGATGACAAAGTAGTAGGCAAAATACACTATACAGTAAATTATACAGCATGCCAATATGCAAAGTCATATGAACGGGATTTATGGTACCCTATAAAATATGGTGGTGACTGGATAGATACAACCAGCGGGATAGCTCTCTCCGGCGTTAATTTTACAACTTCCCTAGGTGGAGTAGGCACTATAACGGAAAAAGGAGTGCAAGGTTGTGATAACAAGCCTAGTGAGGGACCGCACACAATAATGGCTACGGTAAGAGATAAAGCAGGTAATATTTCTGAGCCAAAAACAAGTAACTTCACAGTAATATGGAAAGAAATAACAATGCCATCTACATTGAATGGTCCGTCTTGTGACACACCCGATGATAACGAAAGCATTTCAAAGCCCGAGTTAATAGCGTTAGGACCAATAAATAATAACAGGCCGATAGGTTTAATAGCAAACGGAGTAGCACCGTTTACAGAAAGTTTGATAACAAATATAACACAGGAGCCGGTGGACTATATATTTTTAGATAATTTGGAGAATTTAGATGTAGATAAATATAGATTGATAGTTATACCTACCGGCGGGTTGATGGCCGGAAATAATTCGGGTGCATTTAAACAGAAGCTTCAGGACTACGTAAACAATGGTGGAACAATACTTTGTTTTGCACAGCAGTACGGATATGAGTTTGGGGCTCTACCTACAAACAGCGAGATTGCTTCGTCGGGGACTCGCAATGACACAATATCTGCATACGGATGGATGGAGGATCAGTCTTGCCAATCAAATTCAACATATATCAACGAGATATCGCCTATATTTAATGGGCAAAGTAAACCAAATCTTGACTGTAATGTGGATGGATATTTTATAAGTTATCCGACCACAACAAAAGTACTATTAAATCGTGTTAAAAATAACATGGCCTGTATGTTGGAATACGAGATTGCCGCGGCTCCGCCTCGCAATGACCACAAAGGGCGAGTAATTGTCACGACGTTGTACTCGGACTTTAGCTATGCTCAAAACAGTTTGTCGTCAGAAGAAAAGACCCTCATTCAGAACCTTATAACCTACTGTAAAGATCCTACAACCCCCGCAACACAATCATTAAAGTTAGCACAACCGATAGTGGGTATAGGGTATTCAGTGCAAAGTCCAACAGATGTATTACTTAATGGGCAGGATGTGACGTTTACAATAAAAATAAACAACACAACAAATGAACCTAGAACATTCAGGGTAGAATGGGATTGGATGCATTACAATAGACAAGTAATGGGGAGTTATCCGGTACCTGCGGACAGTGAAGTAACAATACCGTATACAGTAACAAATATAAGAGGAATAGGTGGTACGTGGCAAATTTTTGTACATTTTTATGATGAAAATAATAATTATGTTGGAATTTGTTCTATAGGTGGGCAAACCTACAATGCGGGTTGTGAAACAAAAATAACAACAGAAAAAAAGGAATATTATCCTAATGACACAATAACATATAATATAGGAATAGCAAACAAAACATCTGTAATAGGTTACAGCGGTACAATAATCACAAAAATATTAGATCCCAATAACAATAAAGTATATGAAACAGAAAATGCATATGACTTTAATATATCCAGTTATATAGTTAATAACTACTCATTCACTTTGCCTGGTGCATCTTTGGAGGGTAACTATATTATAGTGAGTGAAGTGAAAAAAGGAACTGAAAACACGGAAGTAATAGGGAGAAGCAGTATATACTTTGAAATACCGAAAACAAAGATAGAAATACCGGCAGAAATACCGCAAGTATTTATACCTAATGCAATAAACACAGTTAGGTATAATATTACAAGCAAAGAAGGGATTAAAACGGCTACAGGAACGATTACGGTAAAGATGATACAGCCTGATAACACCCTGATTTATACAGAAACGAAAAACTTCACAATTGCACCGGGTGGAATGGCACCAATAGAATTTGGAATACCGGTAGGGAATGTAAAATTTGGGAATTACAGGTTGGAAGCGACAGCATATTACGAAGGCACGACTGCGAAAACA
>Ga0156809_1062_pt1 | contig 5065 bp, 1 predicted proteins | sample RifOxyD2_FD_112110 | JGI IMG/M metagenome (GOLD analysis project Ga0156809, IMG submission 112110) | Elusimicrobia bacterium RIFOXYD2_FULL_34_15
GCGGCTACAAATATCAGATAGGTGGCAATGATGCAATAGGCGGGTTAACCGGCTTAACAGCAGGTGCCGGTTTAAAGGTATCGCAGATGCAGATAGACTATGCGTTTATGCCGTTTGGAGACCTTGGCAGTGCGCATAGAGTGTCGTTACTGGTGAAATTCTAAAAGATAATTAAAAATTAAAAATATCAAATTTCCGCTACTAAAACTTCAGCGGATCCGCCTAAGTCTCAGTGGCGGAAAAAATTAAGGAGTAATTTAATAAAGGCAATTATAAAAAAGGTTTTCACATACATTTTACATTTATAATTTTAAATTTTGAATTGCAGTTTAATGGAGGTGATGATGAAAAAATATTTAAGGTTGGTTTTGGTGGTTTTGCCGGGAATATTTTTAAGCAATTTCTTAAACTCAGCGGTATATTATGTAGCAACTACCGGAAACGATAGTACGGGTAACGGCAGTTCATCAACTCCTTGGAAGACGTTAGCATACGCAGTAAGTCATGTCCCGGTAGTTTCGGGGAATACCGTTCACTTAAATGCAGGAACTTTTAATGAAACCGCACAATCAGTAGTGCCGCTTGGAATCAATATAGAAGGAGCAGGTCCTACTCAAACAATAATAAACAGCAGTTACGCCGGAATATTATTAAGTTTGCAATCATCTTCCATAAGTAACGGAAATCAAACAATATCAAATTTAGCAATAAGAGGAAACAACACGGTAAAGGAAGCAATACGAGTACAGAAGAGAAATAATGTTGTAATGCGCGAATTAGATGTAAGAGACATAGCGGAAAATGGGATAATTTTATATGGAGATGATTCAGCAAGTTATTCAAATAATGTAAATATATATAATTCATCTTTTTCAAACATCAGTACTAATTTACCCGGTGGTTGGTTTAAGTATGACCAGGGAGCTATAAGAATACACAGAATTGATGGTTGTGAAATCAAAAATGTTCAAATAACTAATACTTTATCAACTCAGGGCGGCGGTATAAAATTCTACTTGCCTAACAATCCGTCTGTAAAAAATCTCAAAATACATGATTGTAATATAGTCAGTAGATATCTTGACATAGAGTTATGGACTATGAGTGACGGTTGTGAGATATATAATAATAAATTCCACGGGTGGCTTTCATTGCTTGGAACCAATAAAGGGGCAAAGAGTTACGGATTATATATTCATGACAATACTTTTATATATTCTATAGAAAACCTTTATATAGTAAATGGTATTGATCAAGGTAAATATTGTATAGAATTAACTATAAGCGATGCGATAATAGAAAGAAATTATTTTGAGGGGTACCCCCAGGGCGCAATAGATATGTGGGAGGATAGAGCCCACAATAACATAACAATAAATAATAATATTTTTTATAATCAACAATGGCATGCTATCTTTGCAGGGGTTCCTGCAGGATTCAACAGTTTTAAAATATATAACAATGTATTTCATTGCAGTAAAGGTGCCGCTCCGGCACTTAAGATGCGTTTTGCCTCGGGTGGTACGCTTAACAATGTTGATATTAAAAACAATATATTTATTGGAGATAATTTAGGTAATGCTGTAATAACGCGAGAAGGAAGTGGAACGCTAACAAATGCTACATTTTCTTACAATCTTACTTATCAAATTAATAATACTGATTTTACGGGATTTACACAAAGTAGTAATATTACCAATACCAATCCGCAAATAAAAGCCACAGGCAATCGTTGGGATACATATTATCAGTTGAACAGCAACAGTCCCTGCATGAATGCAGGAGTAAATGTGGGATTACCATATACTGGTTCTGCTCCTGATATAGGCAGATGGGAATATGGCGACACAACCGCACCCGGCACAGTAAATACATTATCTACGAACTCTCCAACTACGAGTTCTCTAACTCTTAATTGGACCAGTGTAGGCGACGATGGTACTACAGGAACAGCAACAAGTTATGATATAAGGTATCTGGCTAACACGGCAATAACAAGCAGTAACTGGGTAAGTGCAATTCAATGTACTGGCGAACCCACACCAAGAGCGGCAGGTAACAGTGAAACATTTGTTGTAAACGGACTTACTGCAGACACAACATTTTATTTTAGTATCAAGGCAGGTGATGAAATAGTAAACTGGTCAGGCCAGTCTAATAGTCCAAGCGGAAAAACAAGTGCAGTCGGATTATTAGTAAATGTAAAAGATTCTCCTTATAATGCAACGGGAAACGGTACAACCAACGATGCAACGTCAATACAGAATGCAATAAACGCCTGTCCTGCCGGCGGAACAATATACTTTCCCAACGGGACATATCTGCTTAATTCTACCCTAACTCTGCCGGTATCAAAAAGTTTACAGGGAGAGAGTCAGGCTTTGGCAATACTAAAAAGTAATTTTTCCGGGGTAATGATTGATGGCACTTCCGGTTCACATGCAAACGGCAACCAAAGTGTTACTGATATTACCATCGATGGCAATCATAAGGGGACAAGACTATTGAGTTTTGATTTGCGGGATAATATAACATGCAACAGGGTGACTATTAAAAACTCTGAAGATAACGATGGTGCATTAAGAACTTGCGGCAGTAATGGGGTATATGTAACCGGAATTTATATCGCTAACACTACCTTCCAGGATAATAGAAATAACGGGTTAACCTTGGGCTATGTCCAGGGTGTTGAAGTAAGTTCGTGTACTTTTAACGAAAAGGTTAATCAGCCGCTAGGTTCGGGTATATCCAGCAGCGGTATCCACCATTGGAAGGATGTAAAGATACACGACAGTTACTTCTCTTGTTACTATGCCGACATCGAAGTTTGGTCTATTGAAGGCGGCGTAGAAATGTATAACAACACTTTCTTAGGATGGTTATCTCTATTAGGTTCAGATAAAGGTTCATATGCATACGGAGTAAATATTCACGACTGCAAATTTACGTATGTTGCTCCGACTCTTGAGTTATATGCTTTGGAACTTGCAGTCGACGATTTTATTGTATCAAACAACTATTTTAACGGCTATCCTGATTCGGCGATAGCAATGTGGAACCTTGATGACCATAACAATATCACAATTAAAAATAATATTTTTCAAAATAACGGTATAAAAGCAATAACGTTTGGAGCAGCAACCAATGCGGCACATAACTGCAATATTTATAATAATGTTTTTGATTTACCTAGTGAGCAGTATGCTATAGGAATAGATTTTGCTTCCGGTTCCAAGATTACTGACCTTCATATTGCCAATAATATTTTTTATGGTGATAACTCAGTTAATATTTTTTCAATCGGTGGTGCAGGTACGCCATCAAGGGCGAACTGGACTTTTTATAATAACGATAATTATCAAATCTCAACTGGGGATACAACAGGATTTACGATATTGGGAAACATAACCACAAATCCAAGCATACGAGCGACAGGTAACCGCTGGGATACATATTATCAATTAAACAGTAACAGTCCATGTATAAATACCGGAGTAAATGTAGGATTACCATATACCGGAAGTGCCCCTGATATAGGCAGATGGGAATACAGTGGTAGTGTAGTAGACACAACGGCACCTTCAACAATAAACAATCTAAGTATAGTAAGCACATCATCAAATACAGTTACTCTAAATTGGACATCGGTTGGCGATGACGGCACAACAGGAATTGCAACAAGTTATGACATAAGATATTTAGCAGGAACGCCTATAACAAGCGGCAATTTTGCAAGTGCAATCCAATGTACTGGCGAACCCATACCAAGAGCGGCAGGTAACAGTGAAACATTTATTGTAAACGGACTTACTGTAGACACAACATTTTATTTTAGTATCAAAGCAGGAGATGAAATAATAAACTGGTCAGGCTTGTCAAACAGTCCGAGTGGAAAAACATTATTAGCAACAACATTAGTCGGTTATTGGAGATTTGAAGAAAACGGTGGAACAACAGCGGGCGATATATCAGGTAATAATAATACCGGGACATTAATAAACAGTCCTCAATGGATAACCGGGCTATTAGGGAAAGGACTACAATTTAACGGAACAAACAATTATGTGTCTGTACCAAATTCAGCAAGTTTAGCAATAACAGATGCAGTAACGATATCAGCCTGGGTATATCCAACAAGGGTACCTGTTAGTTTTGATGACATTGTAAATAAAAGTGATAATTATAGTTTACAGTGGGGTGCCGGCACAAGTAGTGGTGAATTAAATCCAACTTTTGCTTTTGAAATATCAGGAGGAAGCAATTGGAGAGTAGTGTCTTCGCCCGATGCAGTTAGTTTAAATACATGGGTGTATATTGTCGGAACATATGACAAAAATAGCGGCACAAATAATATGAAGATATATGTAGATGGAATATTAAAAACCGCAAGTACACAAACGGATAATATACGGATTACAGCGAACTCGCTTACGCTAGGAAATTATTCTACCAGATACTTCCAGGGAGCAATAGATGAAGTAAAAATATACAATCGTGCATTAACATCAGCCGAAATATTGGCAGAATTTAATGCAGGAATGCTTGATGCAACCGCACCGTCATCAATAAACAACTTAAGTGTAGCAAGCACATCTTCTAACACGGTGGTATTAAACTGGACTTCCACGGGTGACGACGGCACAACGGGTACAGCAAGTAGTTACGATATACGTTATGCGACAAATAATATAACGACAAGTAACTGGGTTAACGCAATTCAGTGTACAGGAGAACCTGCACCGCAAGTATCAGGAACAAACCAAACATACACGGCAACTAATTTAATAGCCAACACTACATATTATTTCGGGATAAAGACAGGTGATGAAGTAATAAACTGGAGTAATATAGGCAATATAATAAGCACAAAAACGGCAGCAGCGGTATCACCCGATACAACAACACCTTCAGCGATTAATAATCTGACGACCAGTAATCCTACTACAACAAGTGTCACATTAAACTGGACCAGTGTCGGTGATGATAGCACAACGGGCACTGCGGCAAGTTATGACATCAGATATTCTACATATAATATAACTACAAGCAACTGGGGAAATACGAC
>Ga0156809_1003_pt1 | contig 4849 bp, 3 predicted proteins | sample RifOxyD2_FD_112110 | JGI IMG/M metagenome (GOLD analysis project Ga0156809, IMG submission 112110) | Elusimicrobia bacterium RIFOXYD2_FULL_34_15
ATATGAAGAAGAGAAAGACACTCCGGCAGGTGAGTTAAGCTGGGAAGTAAAGAATAATAAAGGACAACCAATAGCAAGCGGTATATATATATACATGATAACGAATAACGCAGGACAGACGAAAAAAGGTAAATTGGCGATAATAAGATGAAAGTAATGAGTAATGGGTAATGAGTAACGGGTAATTGGAGACCAACTTTCGTAAAAACTTCGGCGTTGCAAAATATTGGAGAGATGAAAAATATTAAATGCAAAAGAGAAATATAATTTTTTCAGTTTGTCTAATCTTAATAGTGACTTTTATATCATATCATTCGTCTATTAAAAATGATTTTGTAAACTGGGATGATAATTTATATATAACAGGAACTAATAAAATTAGAGAGTTGTCTTTAAAAAGTATAGTAAATTTTTTTACCTCATATGATATTGTTCTCTATAATCCATTGGTTTCTCTTTCATTTGCTATTGAATACAAGTTTTTTAAGTTAAATCCACATGCCTACCATTTAACAAATCTGATTTTACATTTAATTAATTGTTTATTGGTATTTTGGCTGATAGTATTGCTTAGTAAAAAGGCTTCAGTTTCATTTATTGTTGCATTACTATTTGGGATACATCCGTTGCATGTAGAGTCAGTAGCATGGATTTCTGAGAGAAAAGATGTGCTGTATGCACTATTTTATTTAGGTTCAATAATAAGTTATATTTACTATTTAAAAGGAGAGACCCTTCATTTTATTCAGGGTGACAGCAAAAAACAGAATGACGGAGGAAAAAAATATTATTACTATTCGATATTTTTGTTTTTGCTATCGCTTTTGTCAAAGTCAATGGCAGTAACACTGCCGTTTGTATTAATTTTAACTGATTATCTTAATAATAAAAAGATTAATAAAAATACTTTAAAGGAAAAAATACCTTTTTTTATTTTGTCAATTGTTTTTGGGATAATTACAGTGTTTGGTAATCAATCTCTAAAGAATGCGAATGAAAGTCAGGTATTTGTTTTTTCGAAATCTATTTTAAATGTTAGCGATCAAATAACTTTTTATATAATTAAAACAATAATTCCTGTAAAACTTTCATGCATATATCCATATCTAAATAAAATAGGGAATTTAAGATTTTTTGATAGAATTGGAAGTGAGTTTTCGGGTATATTTTTATTTTCACCAATTATATTAATATTTTTGACTGTTTTAATATTTATCTCAGTGAAATACACTAAAAAAATAATCTTTGGAAGTTTAATTTTTTTAATTACTCTCTTACCTGTAATAAATATTATACCTATAGGGTGGAATATACCTGCAGATCGCTATACATATATACCGTTACTTGGTATTTTTTATATTATAGGAGAAATTTTTTCTTACTTTTACACAAAATACAATAAAATAATAAAGATCTTGTTATGTTCGATTTTAATCGCAATAATTATTGTTTTCTCTTATTTAACTCAACAGAGATGTCAAGTGTGGAAAGATAGCATAACCTTATGGAATGATGTTATAAAAAATTATCCCAATTCAATTGCAATAGCTCATTACGATAGGGGAAAAGTTTATCAGGAAAGGGGTGTTTATAATAAGGCTTTATCTGATTATGAACAAGCAATTAAAATTGACCCTAATTGTTACGAAGCATATTATAATCGCGGAATTACATATCAAACAATAAGCAAATATGATGAAGCGTTATTAGACTATGATCAAGCAATAAAGATAAATCCAAACTACAAACAGGCATTTAATAACCGAGGAGTTGTTTATTATAACAAAAAAGATTATAAGAAAGCTATTTTTGATTATAATCAAGCGATAAAAATTGATAAAAATTATTCTGAGGCATATAACAACCGCGGTACAGTATATCAAGCTATAAGAAATTATATCAGAGCATTATCTGACTACGAACAAGCAATAAGAATTGATAAATATTATGTGGAAGCTTACAACAACCGGGGAAATATTTATCAGATTAATAAAGAATATGACAGGGCAATTTCTGATTATGAGCAGGCAGTAAAAATTAATCCAAATTATCTTAATGCATATAATAATCTGGCGGTTATTTATTATAACAAAAAAGAATATGCTAGGACAGTATTGAACTATAGCAGGATAATAGCAATTAGTCAGGATAATGTTCAAGCATATTATAACAGGGCTATCGCTTATTATCAGAATAAAGAATATGACAGGGCGGTTAAAGACATTATTAAATTACAGGAATTAGGTTATAAAATTCCGGATGATTTTGAAAAAATATTAGAGCGTTATGGAAAATTAAGATAAATAGCATGCAAAAAGTTATTGCAAAATAATATTTCTTAATGTATAATCAATTTCTTATGAAAAGAAAATATATTTTATTATTGGTAGTATTCGGGATGTTGTTATATGCGAATACGATAAAAAATTCATACGTTTGGGATGATATACTCTTTATCAAAGAGGGTAATTTTATAAAGAATTTTAGTAATTCATGGGTAATATTCTCTCCTAAAAATTATTTTAAATACACGCAGGACTTTACTTACCGGCCGTTACCTTTTCTGTATATCATGGCTAATTATAAGATTTGGAATACAAACCCCATCTGGCATAGGTTGGGCAATATTTCGTTGCATATTATAAACGGTATTTTGATATTTCTTTTGATTTCGTTTATTTTAAAGAATGAGTTTATCGCGTTTTTAAGCGGTCTTTTCTTTATGCTTCATCCGGTAAATACTGAAGTAGTAAATATGATTTCTTTTAATGAAACACAGATTTCCACTTTATTTTTTCTACTTTCATTTTTGCTTTATTTGAAATCAAAAAAATATTTTACGGTGAGTTCCTTCGTTGACAACGCTAAGTGCAGTCATACTGAGGTCGCCGCGGCAACCGAAGAATCTCTTAGTAAAAGCGAGACCCTTCATTGTATTCAGGGTGACGGCAAAACAGGGTATCACGCCAATTTCTTTGTTTTATCTATAATAAGTTATTTTTTAGGTGTATTTTCTAAGGAAACAGCTATAACTTTACCTGCTATAATAATACTTTATGATTTTATTTTCGATAAAGTTAAATTAAAAAAATATCTGCCGTTTTTCGCGGTAGCGTTGTTTTATTTAATTATCAGATTTTTTGTTTTTAGATTACCTACGGAATCAATGATAAAGTATCCGGGTAATAGTTTTTTAATAAATATTCTTACAATATTGAAAAACGTGCCGGAGTATTTATCAGTTATTTTTGTTCCGATTAATTTAAAAGCAGAATATAAACTAAGCATTCCTCATTCAATATCAGATTTAAACGTTATTCTGGGAATTATTTTAATTCTATTTTGTATAACTGCATTAATATATAGTTATAGAAAATCCAAGATAATGTTTTTTTCGCTTAGCTGGATACTAATTACATTTATTCCTACTTCAAACATATTTCCGATGCAAACAATTGTTGCTGAAAGATATTTATATTTGCCGCTAATTGGTTTTTGTGTAACATTTGCGGTCTTTATAGAAAAATTAAAAAAACCTTATAATATTATAATTGCAATTTTTATTGTTATATTTTTAACAGTAAATGTTTTTATTAGAAATAATGACTGGAAGGATGAGGTTTCTTTTTATACTAAAATATTTAAACAGGTTCCGGATAGTCCCGGTGCAAATGTCAATATGGCGTTAGTTTATGAAAGTAATAAAAATTATGAAAAAGCATTAGAATTGATTAATTATGCGATTAAACTTGATCCGGATAATTCTGATGCAAAAAATGCTTTAGCGTTTGTTTATAAGGATAATGAACAATTTGATAAAGCACTTGAATTATATCAGAAAATAGTGGACATGAGACAATACCAGTATTACAGAACGCCGTTTATAAATATGGGTATCATATATAAATTAAGAAAACAGTATGATAAAGCAATAGAAAATTTTAATAAAGAAATAGAAATTAATCCGTTATCTTCTGTTGCGTATGCACATTTAGCGGAAATTTATGAAATACAGGGAAATTTTGATTTTGCAAATCAATTTTATGTGAAGTCAGCAGAGATAAATCCTGACGATTATGTTCCTTTAAATGCTGTTGGTATAATTTGCGGAAGCAGGGGTCAATTTGATAAAGCACTTAAATATTTTAATAGAGCACTTAAGATAAAGCAGGATGTTGCTGAAATTCACTGTAATATTGCCACGGTATATTTTTTGACTTTTCGATATGGTGAGGCAATAAAAGAACTGGAAAAATCGCTTGAAATTGATCCTAACTACGAAAAAGCAAGATATTTATTAAGTGAAATAACTAAAAAAAAGAATTATAAATGACCCTATCAAAAGTACTACGAATAGTAATCATATCGTTTTTAATAATATTATTATTTTTTTTTCTTTTTGTTAAAATCCACGAATACGACGTATGGTTTCATTTATCAGCAGGAAAATATATATGGCATAATTTCAGGGTGCCATTTTTAGATCCATTTTCTTATACTGCAGAGAATTATTATATAGATTCACACTGGTTATTTCAGGTAATACTGTATTTGTTTTATAAATTATCAGGCATATTCGGTATTTTTTTATATCAATTGATAATAGTTGGTTTAACATTTTTTATATTGTTCCAAACCGGAAAAAAGTCAGATTTTTATATAACGAGTTTTTCTGTGTTACTTACCATTTTACTCGCTAGCCGCCGGTTTTTATACAGGCCCGAGATGTTCTCTTCATTATATACCGTTTTATTTATTTTAATATTAGATAAATATACACGGGAAAGAAATAAAAAATTATTATTTATATTACCATTTTTGCAGATTTTATGGACTAATATGCACGGTT
>Ga0156809_1072_pt1 | contig 1121 bp, 1 predicted proteins | sample RifOxyD2_FD_112110 | JGI IMG/M metagenome (GOLD analysis project Ga0156809, IMG submission 112110) | Elusimicrobia bacterium RIFOXYD2_FULL_34_15
ATTCTGGATGCCCAATAACTTAATTCGGGCATGACATCCTTTGCTCTTATTCTTCCTATCGCACCATCTCCCGCCACTGAACCTTCGGCGGGCAAGCACTATCACACAATCTCACTTTATTATCGCAGTCTTCCCTTGTGCTTTTATATCACTAAATCCTGCTTTCTTTGCCCTGATTATGTATACATACACTCCGGATGCTATGTCTGTTATATCCCAAGTATATTCATAAGCATATTTATTGCTGACAACCAAAGGCATTCCGCTAAGTTCCGTTGAATGTACCGGCTCTGCGGCTACATTGTATATGCCGATAATTACTTGATCTGCTATTCCACATTCTATGTGGATAGTTGGAAACTTTCCTTTCTTTGCAGGGTTCGGGAACGAATATACTTCACCTAATACAAAGGCAGGATTTGGACCTACAAACCTCGGTGCGCCACCACCACCGTAAGCATCTGTAACCCGTAACTCCGGTGAACAAGATGTTATAGGTTCTACATTAGTTCCCTTATTATCAGAGCTTACTAAGAATACTGCACGCCCTATAGTGTTCTGTGCTATTGCATAACCACCTGTAGATATACTTATATCCCCATATTTTATGCTTATCGTTGTTCCTGGTGTTAAGTCTGTTCCTATTGGCACTATTATCCTTCCTGCTATTCCTGTTATCCCTGTGCTTATCATCAACCCATAATTAGCGAAATAGTTAACTGTCGTTGTTGTGTATCCTGCTTTATACGGATCTGTTATTTGCGGTTCTGTCCAGCCAGTTGGTATGTCTATTGTTATTGTATGCCCAATGTCGCTATATGTAGATGTTGATATGTAGTTTACTGTTACCGTTGTTATTGTTCCTATTATTACACCCAGGCCGGTTGGTGTTGAAGTAGATGCCATTCCTAATCCATTTACTGATGTTGTCGTTATGTTTACTCCACCTGTTGATAATATATTCATATACATCCAATCATTTTTATCGCCGCTTCTGCGGGATACGTCATCTCTTGCTATTCCTCTCCCTGCAGTTGTTAGTCCTCTGCTATTTACACAATCAATTTGTTTAGGTTCTACTCCATCGTAGTTCCATAATCCTATTGTTGTCATTGATGCTA